>Ga0157359_1000301_pt1 | contig 17026 bp, 18 predicted proteins | sample AttcapACBM3_FD_111482 | JGI IMG/M metagenome (GOLD analysis project Ga0157359, IMG submission 111482) | Fungus gardens microbial communities from leaf cutter ant in Botucatu, State of São Paulo, Brazil - Atta capiguara ACBM3 | ecosystem: Host-associated > Fungi > Mycelium > Unclassified ...
AGGCTTCGTTCCAGCTCCCCCGTGCGCGCCCGATTTTCTGGCCAGTGCCAGAGCGCATGCAGTACCATCGTGCTCCATTTAACGGAAAAAAGTTCCAGCAGGCGGCGCGGCGGTGAGTCCGCATAAAAGCACAGTTTTCCGTCAACCCAGACCGGCATCTTCTCTCTCCTCATTGCATGGTAACCAACAGGTAACTACTACCAAAAGAGGTTCCGTCTGTCTATAGTGGGCCGCTTTCTTTAAGACCATCAGGTGAGAAGAGGCAACAGATGAAAATTAACGCGCTGGTAGCCACGCAGGCAGATCAACCCCTCAAGGCCGGTCAGGTTGAGTTACGTGACCTGCAGGCTGACGATATCAAAATCGAAATCCTCTACTGTGGTGTCTGCCACTCTGACCTCCATATGGCACGCAACGAATGGGGCGTGAGTCGCTATCCGCTGGTGCCAGGTCATGAGATTGTAGGACGGGTTGTCGAGACGGGTGACAACGTCACGAAATTTTCTGCTGGTGATACGGTAGGGGTTGGCGTAATGGTTGACTCCTGCCGTGAATGCCATTTCTGCAAGCAGCAGGAAGAGCAATATTGTGAGGCAGGCTTCACGCCCACCTACAACGGCACCGATAAATACAGCGGTAATACCACCTATGGCGGCTATGCCCAGCACGTCATCGCCGATCAGCATTTCGTGGTTTCGGTGCCCGATAATCTGCCGCTGAACGCCGTGGCTCCGCTGCTGTGCGCGGGTGTGACCGTCTGGTCTCCATTGCAGCACTTTAACGTCAAGGCGGGCGATCGTGTGGGTGTGGTCGGCCTCGGTGGACTGGGTCATATGGCGGTAAAACTGGCGAGTGCGCTGGGGGCAGAAGTTACCCTGTTTACGACTTCTCCGGCGAAAGGGGCCGATGCGCGCCGCCTTGGCGCTAAACAGGTGGTGGTCTCACGGGATGCGGCTCAAATGGCAGCCTGTCAGGCTTCGCTGGATATCATCCTGGACTGTGTCGCTGCGCCGCACGACCTCGATCCCTATCTTAATGCGCTAAAAACCAACGGTCAGCTGGTGCTGGTGGGGATCCCCGATCAGCCGCATCCGTCACCGAATGTCACTCCAATGGTCTTTCGCCGCCTGAGCATCACCGGCACCTCGATTGGCAGCATTCATGAGACACAACAGATGCTCGACTTCTGTGGTCAGCACAATATCACGGCAGACGTTGAGATGATCACCGGTGAAGAGGTAGAAACGGCCTTTGAACGTATGCTGACGAGCGATGTGAAATATCGTTTTGTCATCGATATGCAGAAAACACGCTGGTAAATCGCAAGGCTCGCTGTAAAGGCGGGCCCTTTTTCTCCCGGAAACAGGCCTGAGCAGAAACGAGCGCATAAAGCTCATAGTTACAACATACTTTAAGTTGATCGTTTAAACTGCCTGCCTGCATCAGCTCCTGAAGTTGTAGGTCTGTCAGTAAAATCGGGGCATAAAAATACCCGGCTCGATGACCGGGTATCTCTATTGCCGTTTGAGGGTGTCAGTTAATCCTGCTCTTTACCCGCCTCACTCTTCTCTTTTTCATCCTGTTCAGCCACATGGATAAAGGGCTTAAGCAGCTGAATGTCCAGGATCACATAGACCATGGTACTGATGAACAGAGAGATCACACTGCCAAACACGCCGCTGGTGGTGAATGTCAGATAATTATAAGTCACCAGCCAGGTGACACAGATAAACAGGGCAAGCGAAATAGAAAGATTCGGCACAGAGTAGTTACTGGTGCCGCCGCCCTGGGTATGGGTCGCTTTAAACAGATTACCGATGGCATATTTTTCCAGCACCAGAATCGTTCTTTCCCAGTTCCGCTGTTTTCGCGCGCTGGCGCGGGTCAGGAACAGATAAAGAATAGAGATGAAGAAACCGGAGAAGGCAATAAGCACCGGAATTGCTTCCAGCGCATAGGCAATACTTTTATGTGACGTGCTGGCGGTGCTGAGATCAAGCGTCAGTGAGGCGCCCAGCGCCGCATACAGAAACAGAAACAGCAGCAGAAATGTGAGGCTGCGTTTCCAGTCGCCATCGGCCTCTGACCCTTTTTGCTGAATGGCCAGCTGCAGCGATTGCTGAATTTGTTGAGCCTGAAGTGAGTCTGTTTCAATGGACTGGCATGGCGCAGCAAAGAAGTTGTGCATGAACTGCTCATCTTCTTTGTGGATGGTGATTTTCATCAGAAACCTGTATTCGGAAGGATTTTCTTTATTCTAATCAGCACGGGATGAATTAACAGTAACTTTGGCGTTGAAGTCGTTAACCTGCACTGGCTTATCGCAATATCAGGCTCAACAGATTGCTCACCACTGAATCCGTGACAAACGATTGTGCGGCATTATCTTCGTCACGACGCAGATGCTGGTAGCGAAGCAGGGCGGCCTCTGCGTTATCGGCATACACCACCTCCCACACCTTCTCATAACCCCCGGAAGTCAACGCGTCCTGCCGATCCTGATGTTTAAGATTAACGGCGGTGACCGCCTGATCCTTCTGAAACACACGATAGTCTGGCATGGCTACTTCTCCGCATGCGTGTCCAGCGCTTTAAACTGCCTGATCGCTTCATTGATATTATTGGTATCCACGGTCGCAATGCAGCGATCACCGTTGAAAACATCATAGCGGGCGTTACGTAGCTGAAACAGCAGATCTCTGCCGCGAAAGTGTATGCGTTTATGTTTTACGCCTATTCCGTGTCGCCTTAATAACGCCTGTGACAGACGATCGGTCTCTTTTATCATTCCTTCAGCTCCTCGGCAGTACGTGGTCACTGCCAGTAAACCTGATAAACATTAGTTTTATATTAAGAGATAACCCTGTATTTAGCAGGGCTTAAGCACGGGATTCAGAGGAATTACCGGATGGCCGGCGCAGGTGAAGTCATCAGGCCGGCGAATTGATACCATTCGCTGCGTTAATTGACCGTAAATGCGGTACACTTGCCCGAATAACTCACCAGGGACACGCTGCTATGAACGACAAGAAGATGATTTCGATTGATCAGTTCAACGCTGATGAACGACTGGCCGTCGAGCAAACCTACAAGGGCCTCGCAGAGAAGTACCGTCAACGAACCGGTAAAGAACCTGATAGCAAAAAAGAGAAAGAGTTTAACAGCGAAGCGCGTCAGGTCGTCATGACCAGTAAGCTGGAAAAGGAAAGGGCGCTGGCAGAAAAGGCGAAGAAAAAACCGCTGCGCAAAAAGAATCCTTCTTCACTCACCGCCAGTGAAGTCAGCGATTTCAACTGGTCGGCGTCAATCGTTAAAGGCCGCAGATAAGCGATAACCGCGCGCTATTATCGCGCGCAACCCCCTCTCACTCAGCAATTACTGGCGAGACTCAAATCACCCGGCGTTAAAAGAACATTAATTACGCAATAAGAATATTCTGTAAATAATTCACCCTGTCTCATCATTTGCCGATAAAATGCCATAACCTGTGGCTTTTTCAGTGTGCATATGAATTATTACACTCCCGATGATGTTCAACTGAAGCGCCGCTCTAAGCGATTTGTGCGGCGCATGTTTATAATGCGTCAGCTCGGCACGTTTCTCTGCTTTCTGCCTGTTCTGTCGGTTTTGATGGAGATGGGAAAGTGCCCTCAACTCTGTGCGCTGCTGTTTACCAATGCGTTTGCCTGGCCGTATGCAGCTTACAGACTGGCATTGCGATCGCGTGACCCCACGGATTTTGAGCGTAAAAATCTTACACTGGATGCCGCTTTGGGCGGCTTCTGGGTTGCCTCAATGGCGTTAAGTCCGCTTCCCTCAATTATTATCATGGCGGTGCTGATCTCAGATCGCTATTCGGCGGGTGGCTGGGTTCAGCTGAAATCTGCCCTGCAGGCTTTTTTGCTGGCTTTTCTGCTGTTCTGGCTGGCGGAAAAGGCGCCCCTGATGCTGACGTTCAGCACCCGCACCGTCTGGCTCACGCTGCCGCTGGCCAGCGTATATCTGCTGGCGCTCAGCGTGGTTTCACACAATCTGACCCTGACTTTACGCAAAAAGAATCGCGAACTGGAGCGCATCGCGCTCATGGATCCTGGGTTGAAAATACCTAACCGGCGTCTGTTTGAGCGGCGTCTTGAAAGTGAATTTCTGCGCACGCAGCGCGGTGAGGGCAAAGCCTGGTTAATGCTGCTGGATGTCGATCACTTCAAACAGGTTAATGACACCTTCGGGCATGAAGCGGGCGATTTTCTGCTGGCAGAGATCTCGGCACTGCTGCGTGATAGCGTCACCCTGAAAGATGTCCCGGCCCGTTTTGGCGGTGACGAATTAGGTGTGATTGTGCGGGAGGCGGATGAAACCAGCATCCTGCGACTGGCAGAGCAGATTAAGCAGGGGATTGCCCTGCTGCGGTTGCCAGCATCATCCACGTTTCAGTGCTCGGTGAGTATCGGGATTGCCCCGGCAGGTGATGCGGCATCAATACATGAATGGCTGAGATGTGCTGACGAGGCGCTCTACCAGGTCAAGCGCACCGGACGTAATAATGTTCAGGTGTGGCATGCCGGGAGACTGAAAACGCTGAGTGAAGCGAGAAGCTGATAAACAGTGAGCCTGAGACTGTGTCTCAGGCTCACTGTTTAAATGGCCGGATAGTCGCCGGTGCCTTCAGGCCAGGGCGTCAGCAGATCAAAACCCTTTTCGGTGACCGCGACAGTATGTTCCCACTGCGCCGAGAGCGAGCGGTCTTTAGTGACTACCGTCCAGCCATCTGACAGCACGCTGGTTCCGGCTTTGCCCGCGTTTATCATTGGTTCAATGGTGAAGATCATCCCTGCCTTCAGCGGCATCCCTTCGCCCGGCGTGCCGTAATGGAGCACCTGCGGATCGGTATGGTAAATCTCACCAACGCCGTGACCGCAATATTCGCGTACCACCGAGAAGCCCGCGCCTTCCGCAACACGCTGGATAGCTGCGCCCACATCGCCCAGCGTCGCGCCAGGACGCACGGCTTTAATCCCTGCAACCAGGGACTGATAGGTAATCTCTACCAGGCGTCTGGCGCGCACCGATGGCGTGCCGACAAAATACATCCGGCTGGTATCGCCGTACCAGCCATCTTTAATGATCGCGACATCAATATTAACGATATCGCCATCCTTCAGCTTCTTGCTGGCGGGGATCCCGTGACACACCACGTGATTAACGGACGTACAGGTGGTGCGGGTATAGCCGTGATAACCGATGTTTGCCGGTGTCACCTTAAGCTTATTCACTATGAAGTCGTGGCAGATATCATCCAGCTCACCGGTCGTAATACCGGGACGAACGTGAGGAGTGATCATTGCCAGTACCTGAGCCGCAGCCTGTCCGGCTGCCCGCGCCATCTCTATCTCAGCGGCGGTATGGATTTTAACGGTGTTCATGACACGTCTCCTTGTGCAGTGAGGCTCTCTTTTGCGAGCATATTGCGAATATCAGCGCTGCCTTCCAGTTCAAGCCGGATCAGCATCTGCGCCAGTTGGTGTTGGGTCTGCTGCGGATAGAGTTCAGCCAGCATGCCAAGTTTAAGCCAGTGTTCTGCCTGAGCATTGATTGAGCGGCTCATCGCCTGACTGGCGATGCGCAGATTCTCATGCATCAGGTCGGAGATTTTTACGATACCCATGTGAGCCTTATATAAAGCGTATATGTTTTGTATACAGTCTATCTATAACTACATGAGTTGCAAGGGCAAATTTAAACCCTTCCTAAAAGGTCCGAAATTTATCCGAAATTTCATAAGCCTCATACCAGTACGTATGCATCGCCACGGGAATCGAGGTACTTCTGTATCATTAAAAGATTCTTGTGACCCAGCAGCCGTTGTGTAAATTCCTGACCGTAATGCGCCTCATATCATCTTCCGGACAGACTACTAATCTCTTGAAAAGTTGGCGGGTTTGACAGCGCATCCAGACCGCAGCGGGCCCGTATGCGCGTAAATGCCTGCGTCAGGTTTTCCGGGCCTGTTACATTCGTTAGAGCATTAAACGCTTGAGGTATGGGTATTTATACAGCTTAAAAATATGATAAATTAGAGCTAATGGTAGTCAGAATAAATTAAGCGGTGGAGCATATGGGCAACAAATTCAAGGTGATAGATCTCTTCTGTGGGGCTGGTGGGCTATCTACTGGCTTTTGCCATGGGGAAATGTCTGAGCATTTTGAAAGCATTCTTGCCATAGATAATGATGCTGCTGCGATCAAGACTTACAACTCAAACTTCAAATCACATGGCATCAAGGCCAATATTGAGGAGTGGATTACTTCTAATGAGGTCCCATCTGCCGATATCGTAATCGGAGGACCACCTTGCCAGGGGTTCAGCCTGCTTAACAAAAACAGGGAAGGGGATCATCGTAGAGCCCTCTGGGAACCCTACATGGACATCATTCAGCTCTCCGGCGCTAGCATGTTTGTGATGGAGAATGTTCCGGGGCTACTTAAAAGCGATGAGTTTGCCGATATTACTGCCAGAGCTGAGTCAATGGGGTTCATCCTACTGAACCCAAAAGTGCTTAACACTGCTGATTATGGCGTGCCTCAGACCAGGAAAAGAACAATAGCTGTCGGCATCAAACGCGAAATGTTCAACTCGGACGATATTCCGACTTTCCCGCCAGCACCTTCACATCTGGCACCTGAGAAAGCCGGCATGCTTCCTTCTTGGATTTCTACCCGTGAGGCTATTGGTGATTTACCTGAGCCTATAGGGACTGAAATTCGTGATGAGCTACCGCCGTTAAATCTTCACTTTGGCCGCAATCCTACGGAGCTTTCGAAAGAGCGCTATCAGGCCGTGCCCCTTGGCGGTAATCGGTTTGATCTGCAGAGAAACCGTCCGGATTTGACTCCTGCCTGTTGGGTCAAGAAAACTTCAGGCGGGACTGATTTGTTTGGACGTCTCTGGTGGGAAAGGCCTTCTGTGACTATACGTACAGAGTTCTTCAAACCCGAAAAAGGGCGTTATTTGCACCCAGATCAGCATCGTCCGATTACGCATCGCGAAGCAGCAAGACTGATGTCTTTCCCTGATGATTTTGTGTTTTGTGGCTCGAAAACGGAAGTGGCCCGACAGATTGGCAATGCTGTTCCTCCTGTCTTTGCTGAAAAAATTGCTGCATATGTGCTTGATGTGATGCGTGCAAAGAAAGAAGATGTACTTTTAGCTAAAAAACAAAGCGCTGCTTAAAGGATAAAGGTTTATGGACGAACACTACGAAAACGGTATTGTTGCTTTTGCAGAAGCTCGTAAAGAATTTCATGCTCAGCTTCTTTTGAATACGCTGACCATTAATGCCGCAGGCGTAGTGAGTAATGCAGATAGCAGTAACAATAACAGTAAATCGATAGCACGTGAAATTGCCCGTTTGCTGCAGGCTGAGACTATAGGCGAAAGAATTGCTGGCCAAACCTCAGGTAACCAGTTCGAAAGCATTTGCGCTCAGTTTGTTGAAAAAACATTTCTGAAGCTTGGTCACCTAAGACCAGGTAAATGGAAGGTCCAACAAGTTTCAGGACGCAACCGCCTTGAAATAGCGAAATATGAACAATATGCGCACCTGATAGCTCTGGACAAGGCAGCCAGAAGTGATGCTCAACTTGCCGCTGCTTTGGGGAGTGATTACACCATTACACCTGATATTGTTGTTGCTCGTGAGCCGGAGCACGACAGCGTTATCAACAAGCCTGAACTAATCGTGGATGATTCCGTCACTCTTATGTCAGGCCTTCGCGAATCGAATGGCGGCAAGCCATTGCTACATGCCAGTATTTCCTGCAAATGGACAATAAGAAGCGACAGGGCGCAGAATGCCCGTTCTGAAGCGCTTAACCTTATGCGAAACCGTAAGGGCACTCTTCCACATATCATGGTAGTCACTGCTGAACCAACCCCCAGCAGACTTGCCTCTATTGCCTTAGGTACAGGTGATATTGACTGTGTTTATCACTTCGCTCTTTATGAACTTCAGGCTGCAGTTAAGTATCTCGGCTTAAATGATGCAGCCGATATGCTGGCGGTCATGGTTGACGGGAAGAGGCTGAAAGATATCTCAGATTTGCCTCTCGATCTTGCTATTTGAATGTGAAATTGGCTGGTTTATATGTTTCTGAAATAATATAGGCTAGTGCTTTCGCATTACAATGTTAGGTAATAAGAATGAGTTTTCCAACACCCTGAAGCTCAATTGGTAAAATTACTAAGTGGGGATGGGATAAGCTTGGAGAGCACCTGGAATATTCTTTGCGGTTATCTAATCCAGCTGATCATGAAAAAATAAAATCGAGAGTAGCTTTTCGTTCCCCGAATTGTGCGATTAAAAATCGCTAATATGTTTTTTGAAGCGAGAGGTAGTGGAATTCGTTATCAGCAAAAAATTGAGCTAATAAATGTTAATGAAAACATTCTTATTGTCAAACTTGATCAAATCCCTCAGGATGATTTATTGGAATCGTCTGAGCGTGGAATATTTTTTACCATAGATGAAATACAATTTATGGAGTGCCAATTTGTATTTCATGATGGTTATCAGAATGATTGTCCGGCTCACGCTGGAGGATAAGAAGAAACAGGTGAAGCAGCCTGGTTTCAGCCCTGACTCCTGCTGTGCCGTGGCGGAGTACAGACTTCGGGGCACTATTCATTATGCGTTCGGCAACAGTCAGATGCAGGAAATCATGTCACCAGGAATTAACATACCTGACCGGGACAGGCTGCATGGCGAAATGGTGGCGACAGGCGCTTTTCAACGGATGATGTTATACCGATGCTGCCTGAATTGAATGGCGGCTCTTTGAGAATGGATGAAGCTGCTCTGCGTAAACAATATTGCTTTATGGCAGGCTGCTACAAAACCGTACAGATAATTTTTCAGGACTAGTCATCCGACGGGGCAGACTTCGGGAAAGTTTTTTGATCTGACTGATTGCATCAATGATTAGCTTGCGACGGATAAGCCCAGCCTCAGCTTTAAGCATCTCCTTCAACTTTTCGCACAATGAGTGTCTGCTAATCTCAGTAAAATCATCCAGTAACGACAGCGCGGCCTCGCCAATAACGGTGTTGATCTCTTCCTGTTCACTTCGAAACATATAATCCTTTTACTGCGTTGTAACAGGCGTTGGCACAACCGAAAAAGCAGTATCGCTTTCAGGCCTCTTTTTGAGAATTTACAGCTAAAGTAAACGATGCTTTCCTGAAAAAGTGCCCGCTAAAGAGCCTTTTATACTGTTCTTATACGAGGATGTTTACGCCGTATAAATTTTATAACACCCACCGTTGTATCATTATTCAGCTATAAACGACATCAATATCTCAACGCTATCCTTGATCAGGACGGCGCGTTATGAACATAACGGCATAATGCTGTCGCTATGCTTTAAGCTGAAAGCACAGGGCTGAGCCACCATAAATAAACGCATAAAACAGGAAACGTTATGTCTAAAACGCAATGGATAATTCACCGGCTGACCCGGCAACTCTGGTTTCGCAGCGCCTTATTCGCAGTGCTGGCTGTTATCACTGCGTTAGTTGCCATTGCGATTAAACCCTTCATACCGGTTTCGGTATCGGGCATCGTAGGCAGCGACGCGGTCGATAAGATACTGGCGATTCTCGCCTCAAGTATGCTGGCCGTTACCACCTTTTCGCTCAATATCATGGTCTCTGCTTACAACTCTGCCAGCAGCAGCGTGACGCCTCGCGCCACGGTATTGTTGCTTGAAGATGGGACGACGCAGAATGTACTGGCAACCTTTATCGGCTCCTTCCTTTACAGTCTGGTGGGCATTATCGCGCTCGGCATGGGCGCGTATGGCTCACAGGGGCGCGTTGTTCTGTTCTTTGTAACCCTGGCAGTCATTGCGATGATTGTTATTACCCTGCTGCGCTGGATACAGCATCTGGCGCAGTTTGGCCGTATGTCTGACACATCGCGGCGCGTTGAGGAAGCCACGACGGCGTCGCTGCATCATCGCCTCCGGGAACCCTGCATGGGCTGCACTTACTGGAACGGTATCCTGCCGGAAACGGCCTCCAGCCAAAGCGTCTATCCGCTGGAGACGGGCTATCTGCAGCATCTTGACCTGCAACACCTCTCCTGCTTCGCAAAAGAGCGTGGCTGTAATCTCTATCTTGCTGTCCAGCCTGGCAGTTTTGTGCATTGTGGTGCCCCGCTGCTCTGGTGTAGCCAGCCGCTTTCCGAAGATGAACTTGAGAGCTTACGTAATGCCTTTACGCTGGGTGAACAGCGCTCTTTTGAGCAGGATCCCCGCTTTGGGCTCTGTGTCCTGTCTGAAATCGCCTCCCGTGCGTTATCTCCGGCCGTTAACGATCCCGGTACGGCAATCGACATTATCGGGCGGGCAGTCAGGCTGTTCAGCCTGCCCGTTCAGGCTGGCTCTGACATAGCGCATTATTCTCAGCTCTTCATGCGACCAACTCAGATTAGCGATATGTTCGACGATATATTTACCGGCATTGCACGCGATGGTGCCGCGCTGGTTGAAGTACAGCTGCGCCTGCAGAAAGCGCTGCAGGCGCTGGCGGTCATAGCGCCTCAGGATTATGCCGCAGATGCACAGCGTCACGCACGGCTCGCCCTGACGCGCGCTAATCTCGCCATGAACTGTGAAGCGGATAAAGCTGCCCTTGGTCATGCGGCACACTGGCAGGATTGATGAAATCAGCGGCTTCCCTGCTGGCGGCATTAACTAGCGAAGAGGAGCATATCCATCAACATAGTAAAGAGAAACACAGTGATGAATATGCTGCCGATCATCATCGACTGATTGCAGAAGCGCTGAAAAACCAGGATCTCGCCAAAGCGCAGCGTCTGATGAACCCTCATCTGGCGGATAGTGAAAGTCGCGTCAGTTTGACGAAAGGATAAGGCGATCGTTACTCCTTCATGTCGATGCTGGAGCATTTCTCCTGAAGTGCGGCTTTCCAGGTCGAAGATGACGTTATGAGCAAAACCGCATCTTCGTATCAGTACAGACGCGGGCGGTTTTCACTACAGCGTATCGTGAAGACCGGGGTGTTCGTGGCAGGGAATTGCGATGAACGGTAAGTGATAATCTCCCTTGCTGGCAAAAGGTGTTCTGAAAAGCGCGTCATTCACGCTAAATACCTTGCCTGGCTACGGGTCGCCGCCCAGCCCTGGCGCGACAGCATGTCTATCGCTGATCAGAGCCCGGCTACTGAAGTGCAGAGGTGCACCGCAAGGGAGTTATCCGTTGTCAGCAGCAGAGAGCATTGTCTTGCTTCGGTACGCGCACCATTCCGGCCAGCAATGTTCTGGATTGATATCGAAATATCCCCGACATTCAGCCATAGCGAACGCAACGTCACGCGGCACTTCAATACAGGTAGCATTATCGCGGATGTGGCTGACTTCAGCCTCTGTAAGCGGGCTACCTTTCTCATTCTCACTTTTCATCAGTAATGGGATAAGGGCAGGGATATAAACGATACTCATCGGTCGTATCTCATAGATTAAAGTTAATGTAGTTGAGAAGAGAGTAAACGGTCACCTCTCCAGGGAGCGTAAAGTGGCATTCTGTAAAATTTGTCTTTCCTGAAACAGCTATTTATCATCGGCCTGCCACCGGCAGGCCCGGGAATCAATTATCACTGTCCTGGCATATGGGCAGGGTTGTATAGCCCGGCTGGCTGGCCATGGATAAAGGTGAACATGTCGGCGCCCTGTTCTGGCTAACCGGTTGAGCCTGAGGCGGGTTCCCGAAACGGCTATCCGTGCTGTTCGTTGAGGATTTCCTCGCGGCCAGGCGTCCCTTCTCGCGTACATATGAAGAGGTGAAGTTATGGGCCTGGACCGCGCCATAACCCGCTACGCTTCCCGTTGCGTATCTGGCCGTTCGCTTGCTCCTGGAATATCGCTTAACCGCAGGTGTGGCTTTGGGTGATGAGTAACCTGACGTAAAGCTATGACTGTAGCTCCGGTGACCTCCTCCGCCACGATGGCCACGCGCATCAGCGGTGAATGAGGCAGCGATCAGTGATGCCACGGCTAAACCGAAAACTATTCCTTTCATGATTTCTTCCACGTTGCTCTTATTCACTCATTATATTTTCGACAAATTTCGCAATATCTTCAGCCGGATATGCACTATTTTTCAGATTGACTTAAGTTATTATTGGCAGGCTATTTTCATACGTGGCAGAACTATTATGCAGAGCAGAAGTAATTTGACTTACCGGAACTGAAATGCGATGAATTTATTCATGTCGGGGCCCAACAGGCGAGTCAGGTGAGACATTGTCTTTGGCCCTGTGCTTATACTCTGATCATTATCAGGTCTCTTCATTTCAGTGATTAAATGCAGGAGGTTCTTTTGCAGCCAGACGCGATGCGATTGTTGATACGCCCGGTCATCTGCTCAGATGCCGATGATCTTTTCAGAATCTATGGCGATCCGGCAACAAATACGTTTAACCCTGCGGGACCGCACCCGGATAGAGATCATTCACGGGATGTTCTGTCACGTGCGCTCAGCCACTGGAAATCTCATGGTTTCGGCACCTGGGCTATTTCGCTTCGTGAGAGGGCCGACAGAATCATCGGTTTTGGCGGATTGAGCGTCAGACATTTTGCTGATATCACGATCAATAACCTGGGGTATCGGTTTTCAACAGAATCCTGGGGAAAAGGGCTGGCAACAGAGTTTGCGATTTATGCGGTCAGTTATGGATTCAATACGTTAAAACTGCCTGAGATATCAGCAGTCGTGAGAGCGAATCACCTGGCTTCACAAAAAGTTCTGACCAAAGCAGGACTCCGGCATGTGCGCGATATTCACGATGTGGAAAATGCGCCCGCAAGCCTGTTATTTACGCTGAGCCATGATGAATGGAATCAGAAAGCAGGATAAGGCGCTCAAATCAATCTACGTCATCGCCGTTACGGCCGTTACGGCTGCTCAGCTTGACACCAAATACACAGAAACCCAGCAAATCTTTTGCCTCATCTTCCACTCGCGTCACCATCACAAGATCGGACGACCCGTCAGGCAGAACTACCTCATAAGGAGGATAAGGAAGTCCTTTTATGCGGAACTCCTGTAACCAGAGTAATTTGTCAGCCTGCGACGGTATCACCTCATAAATATATTTATGAATGACATCCTGCGGGGCCCAGCCGACCCTCTCTGCAAAGGTGTCGCTTGCATCAACAATCATTAACTCTGGATTCAGAAAGCAGATGGATGTGCCGGGCACAGCATACATCGATGAGATCTGATGGGCTCGCTGATCGAGAGACAGCCGCGCTATTCGTCGGTTAAACCCCTTGTCAGGCGCTCTGGTGAGCATCAGACCGCTTTCTTCCGCTGAAACCGGCCGCCCGAAGAGATAGCCCTGAGCATATAAGCAGCCAATTCCCCGTAACATTTCGGCCTGCTCATCCGTTTCAACCCCTTCGGCAATGACATCCATATCAAGGCTTCGACCCAGCCCGACAACGCTGGAAATAATTTTCCGGCTGTCCTTTTGGTCCAGCATGGATCGAATAAAGCTGCTATCAATTTTGAGCGTGTTTACCGGTAACTGGATCAGCCAGGCGAGACTGGAATAGCCTGTGCCGAAGTCATCCATCGCGATTGTACAACCCATTTCAGACAACGCTTCAATCTCAGTCCGGGCGGTATGTATGTCATTTAACAGAGCGGTTTCCGTTATCTCAATCTTTAACCTGGAGAGGTCGAACTGAGATTGAAGAGCAGTTTGCCTGATCGTTTCAATGAGATCCCTGCCATTAAGCTGAGACGGGGAAACATTCATCGATAAAAATTGGTGTTCAGGCCACGCTGCCGCCGTTTTGAAACCCTGAATCATAAGGCTGAGCATGAGTTCGTCAAGCAGACCGGCTCGTTCCATGGCAGGAATGAAATCTGCCGGCGGTGTGATCGTACCTTTGGGCGAAATGTGTCGCGCAAGCATTTCAAACCCCGTTACGCGCAGATCTTCCAGCGAAACTATCGGCTGGAAAAACGGATGAAACTCTCCTCTTTTGATACGCTGCTGCAAAAGTTCGCGCGGTTCGTCATTCTTCACGCCATATTTCATTTTATTCCTGTAAGGACCTGATTTTCAGCCTGTTAACAGAAAAGTTTTCAGGGCTTACGTGTGATAATATTTTGCAACATTCGTAATAAGTTACTTATTTAACAAAATGTCTGTGTCACTATTCAAATCATCATTGCTTCAGTAAGTGAATATATTAAGACATATTTATCATTGCTGATTCACTCATATTTTAATGTAACTTATGTCTCATTATAACCTCTTACCCGCAAGGCCATTTCCTGCTGATTATCATTATCGGCTAAGGATCACTTTTCATTACATTGTAATAGCAGAGCGCGAAAGTGAACATCGCTTCGCATTCGGAACTGAACCTCGTTTCTGGCAAAGGCGGGTAACGGCACGTGTGTAACGGGCTTCGTAATAAGCCTGATGCGCTATCCAAAACAGCCCTGGTTTCGCAGCGGATCCCGGAACGGAAGCGCAGGAACATAGTGGCCAGGCTGGGAAAGCGGCTTGAGGCGCCTACCTGAATGTATTCCTGTCAGCGTGTAAACTATCGTGAGCGAGATAGCGCTCAGGCGGGGTTTGCATGATACAACTTAATCCGTGCAAGAACTAATGGTGAACGAAAAGGTAAAATGAGGGTTTTTGATGGCCATTCATATTGTGATTCCCGATGATTATCAGCTTGCTACGCAGCAACTGGATTTCCTCCAGCAAAATGAAAAATTCCGGTGTTCGTCATTGGGAGACCTGAGCAGGGATTCGATGGCGGATCATCAGTTATCCTCTGCAGAGGCATTAATTCTTATCCGGGAAAGGACCCTGATTGATGAGGATTTTCTGCGGCGCACACCAAAACTCAGATTAATCAGTCAGACGGGTAAGCTTGCCAGGAATGTGGATATTGATGCCTGCACCCGGGCAGGCGTCGCGATCGTAGAGGGGAGTGGCTCCCCGATAGCGCCTGCTGAGTTAACCTGGTTATTAATCATGGCTTCCCGCAGGAAATTAGTCTTATCGGCGAATGCCATGGCCGAAGGACGCTGGCAAACAGAGATCGGTTCGGCAGTGAATAATCATCTCATCGGCATTCTGGGTTATGGGAAGATCGGCAAACGCATCGCATCCTATGCAGCCGTTTTTGGAATGCAGGTTCAGGTTTGGGGAAGTCAGCGAGCACAGCAAGAGGCGCGTGCCGACGGATGGAGAGTCCCCGAGAGTCGCGAACAATTTTTCGCCACGAGCGATGTGTTAACCGTACACCAGCGACTGGTGGCAGAAACGCACGGCAATATTACCCCAGCCAATCTTGCGCTGATGAAAACGGATGCGTTATTTGTGAATACCAGCCGTGCTGAGCTTGTTGCAGAAGACGCGTTGCTAAGCGCCCTGAAACAGGGGCGACCTGGATTTGCGGCACTGGATGTTTATGAAGAGGAACCCGTTTACAACACCCAGCATCCTTATCTGCAGATGCCGAATGTGCTCTGTACGCCACATCTGGGGTATGTTGAGAAGGCCAGCTATGAGCTCTATTTCAGAACGGCATTTGATAATATCGTGCGTTACTTTAGTGGCGACACTTCTCATGTGATAAATGGTTGAAGCTTTTGAGAAAAACTATCCGTTTCATCACTATTGCATTTTTGCCTGTTGCACCGGCTCCTGATTCCTGTTAATTCCCTGTCAATCCTGAACACACCGACAATTAATTCTATGAATATTAAAAGCGGCCCAAGGTTTGCGTTATGTAAAAAGTAACGCCAGGATCTATTAATGGTTTCCATGCTGATGTGAACTCTCAGACTTGCTTCCCGCTGAGCGACTCTCCTCCCCCTGTAAATGAGCCTCCGGCGTTAATGATTCATCGTTTCGTCAGTAATATTCTTACCAGCCATCACGTCTGCGTTTAATGAATGTATAAAACCCACATAATGCTGATCGCCAACTGAGCGCTAATCGCTAACCTGTGGCGATTGTGGGTCTGTTTAAAACTTGCTGATTCGCCTTTCTGCTCAGTAGCTGAATTGAACATGGCTGACGATGGCCCTCAGGCAGACATCAGAAGGCGTATACGTTCTTAAAGAATCTTATTCATGAGAGTGAACGTAAATGAGAATCCCCGATTATCCCTCACAGGCGTCAGATAAAGGGGCGCAGGTTGATAGCGGGTTTTCTGAGAAACCTGCGTCACAAAAACCCGCGCCACCATAAACTCACTGCCTGTCTGGCAGATGCAGTCAACAAACGAAGGCCCGACAAATCCGCCCGGATCCGCCAGACAATCATCGCTAATCTGCCTGCGGCCGCGCGTGCTGTCAGAAAACCGGAAGGCTGAGCCCAGAACAGCCTCCCGGCCGCGCCACAGACGTAAAACAAGGCGGTCAGGAAGCCGATGGCGGTATGGCTGATGCCTGTCTGTTTAATGATCTGCGGCATTCAGAGGCCTGTACCCGTCGAACCCACAATTCAGCAGACGTTAAGAGGGCCAGCAGACAGAGTGGGGAATTTTCAGCGCATCACGCATGCTGGATTCACTGCCTCAGACCAGGCATAAAACGACGGACATAATCCAGAACCGCTCAGCTCAAAAAAAATTAAAATTTTTTGCATCCGTTCTCCTCTCTCATTCGTATTAACAGATAAGGGCAATCTGGCCCTGCCTGTAAACGCAATGAGGGAAGTGAAAATGAAACCATTCCTGCCAACTTTGATTTTTTCTGCCTTAGTCTTCAGCGGCGCCTCCTGCGCAGCCACTATGAACAGCGACACGGTGATGGTCGGAGGCGCTGCCATGTACCCGTCGAAAAATATTGTTGAGAATGCGGTGAACTCCAAAGATCACACCACGCTGGTGGCCGCTGTGAAAGCCGCCGGACTGGTTCCGACGCTGGAAGGCAAAGGGCCGTTTACCGTTTTTGCGCCGACCAATGCCGC
>Ga0157359_1000303_pt1 | contig 16990 bp, 11 predicted proteins | sample AttcapACBM3_FD_111482 | JGI IMG/M metagenome (GOLD analysis project Ga0157359, IMG submission 111482) | Fungus gardens microbial communities from leaf cutter ant in Botucatu, State of São Paulo, Brazil - Atta capiguara ACBM3 | ecosystem: Host-associated > Fungi > Mycelium > Unclassified ...
ATTTTGATATAAAACTTCTCAAAATATTTAAAACGGTTTGCGACTGTCATAGTTTTACATCTGCTGAAAGTATTTTAGGTATTAGCCGCTCTGCAATTAGTTTGCATATGAGTGATTTAGAAAATCGTTTGGGCATTCGACTATGTCAGCGAGGTCGTGCTGGATTCGCCCTGACCGACGAAGGACGGGAAATTTTAGAATATATCGAAGTGCTCACAGCAGCCATTGAAGACTTCCGCTCTAAAGTCAACCAAATGCATAACCGCCTTAAGGGTGAGTTTAATATCGGCATTATTAACAACCTTGTGACTATGCCTAGGGGCTATATCACTAACACCTTGACTCAACTTGCCGAAGAACACGCGGAAGTTATTATTAATATTAGTATGAGCACCCTTTCAGATATTGAGTGCCGTGTGCTCGATAACCGTTTGCATGCGGGCGTTATTCCCCTTGTGACGCCTTTGTCTGGTTTAGACTATTTCGATTTATATAGTGAAAGTTCATTTTTATACTGCGGCAAAAACCATCCGTTATTTAACCAATGTAGTAGCATCAATTTAAATGAGTTAAAAAAATGGCAAGCGATTCTGCCTAATTATGCCATTACATCGGAAGCGGCAAAGTTGCATCAGCTTTTAGACTGTAAAGCGACGGCAAGTGACCGTGAAGGTATCGCCTTTCTGATTTTAACTGGCAAATTTTTAGGGTTTTTACCCGACCACTATGCAAAAAAATGGGTTGAAGATGGTGTGATGCAACCCGTTTTAAAAGACAAAATGTACTACAGCACACCTATATGCTTAATTACGCATAAAGGCAAAAACCACAATAATATTTTAAAAACCTTTATGGATATGCTTGAGAAACGAATCAGCAGTGATTAAAAATATTTAATTTATAAACTTAGAAAAATAGATAAATTTATAAAAATGAGCTTTTTTATTTAAAAAAACTTCATAATAGAGATTCATAAAAGCAAAGCTTAATATCGCCTATTTAGATAAAAATGACTATTCAGTATATTCCAATCTACTTAATATTTAATAAATATCATTTAACGACCTGTTTTTAATAAATAAAAAATATATAATCACGCCCGCAAAGTAAACATAAATACTTAAGGTTTATTCATGAAAAAAATTTCAACTTTAGCAGTTTCTATTTCATTTATTATGTTAACGGGGTGCGGTGGAGGCAGTTCAAGCTCTAATAATACTGAAAATGTATCATCGCAAGCTCAAGGGCAATCTACTCAAAATGTAAATAGTCTAAAGTGTGATAGAGGTATTCTCTTAAACTCTACACTTTCAACCAATACAATTTTTGATGAGCCGTTATACTCTCTGACATACAATTATAAGCAAGTGCCTACATCCACTAGCTTTAATATAGTTGGTCAATTGTATGCAGATGAATTTCAAAAAAATGGGCAGATGATATATTCATCTCCTAAAGCAATTTATAATGTAACTGCTGACGAAATTGAAAATAACTTAGCCGAAGATGTTGTACAAACTTACGACCTTAACTCTTTCGGTCTTTTCACTAAAAAGACTTATCAAAAGCAAAATAATGGTTGGCCTGAAGGCTATATTGTTGCATCACAAGGCTCACAAATTACGACTGCTCAATTTAATGATACTTGTAGTTTAAATTCAGATAATGTTAGTTACGACTACGAAAAAATTGATGTTTCAGGTAAAAAACTAGCTGATATTTTTCCAACTGATATCGTGAACTCAACAGCAAAAGATACAGTTTATATTGGCGATCAATTTGCTCGTATTCTTAAAGACAATCAAACAGCCTTTGCAAATTTAGTAAATAGTAACGCAACTTTCCCAAGTGGCTCATATGTTTATGTACCGAAGTCTGTTGTTTATAACAATACAGAATTTTATTTATTTGATAGTTCACTCACTGATTTCAAAACACTTGCTGAATGGCAACAAAAACTTTATCCAAATTTTAATTATAAATTTGATACTGTGGCTGGATATAATGTGACTTACTCTGTAGACAGTGCAGGAAACCCAATTTACGACAATGGCAAAGATCCAGCTATTGAAATGAATGGGAAAATTTATGATGGAGAATGGCAAGTTAAAGGTAATGTCATCTCAGAAACATACGGTGCACCACCAACTACGTGGAATACTAACTACCAAGCAAAAAGTGACTTTGCTTTGTATAATAAAGCGAGTTATGACTTTATTGCTGCGCAAATCCAAACTTACTATAAGTAAAATTTAAAGCCTGCATATCCCAAAGTACCAAGCTAATGTACTTTGGGATATTTACTTAAACCTGCCCCACCTTCAGTAAAAAGTAATCTAAGGCTTTATCTGGTTCCCCCATACCGCTGTTATCTAATAGTTGGATAATTGCGCCATCAATCATATATAAAAAGAGTTTGGCATCATTAAAAGAAGCATCTTTTTTTAACTGTCTGAGCTGGCTATAAATTTCATTGGTAAGCCACATTCTATATCTCACCGCAGTCTGAAAAGCATTTGGATAACTGGTTTTAGTTTCAAAAAGTGCCCTAAATAATAAGTAATATGGCCCTTCTAAATCAGTATGTAAGTAATAAAGTTTCTTAAGTTTATCTGTGGCGACTGTGTGATGATCATACTCGATCATTTCAATTACTTGGTCTTGGAGTCGTTCTTTTTGCACGATTAGACAGATATCAATGAAGCGTTGTTTAGAGTGAAAATAGTTATAAAAGGTCATTTTTGTGACTTCTGTTTCTTTCACTATTTTGTCGACCCCGACTATGTGAAACCCACCATGATGAAACAGATGAATCCCTTTATTTACAACTTGTAAGGCACGTGTTGAGAGAACTAAATTTTGCATATTTTTACCGTTATAAAATAAATTTTTGTTGTTTCTCAATGAAATAAAAAAACTGTGCTCTTTCTGGGAGAAAAAAAGGCACAGCAAAGCCGTAAGACGGTGCTTGGCACATCTCAAGTTTTATTGTTGATGGAAATTTTTTGAGCCGTAATGACTTAAAGCTTGATAAACCTAATGGCAATCAAACTCGTTAATAAACTAAGTTGTGTCGTTATAGCTTTTGGCAATGGCTGCCAAGAAATAATGAATGTACAAAGCCAACTCCTTTTTATTGGGAGTTCTGCCAGACATTAAAATTATGGTGGCAGAACGAAAAGGGGTTAGCAGACTGGTCAAACGTGGCCAGCACACCCGAAGGTGTCCCCCTCCCGTTCCGCCGCAGAGGGGGCACGAGGGCACAACACTAAAAGTATGAAACTTTTAATGTACGTTTGATGCGGTCTGCTAAAACCGACTGGCAATGTAGGCCAGCATGCAAAGGATAATAGTCACTATATTTGTCGTCAAGCACAAAAAGTGACAACTGTTTTAAAATAAATCAGTCAAAGTATTTGATAAATCAGTGGGTTTTAAGATGGACTACAAAATCTAAGAGTAAAGTCAGATATCGTTATTACTATACGTTTTTTAAAAATAATTGAGTTCAGCAATAAGAAAGATTGGGCTAATTCTTATAATACCTAATCAGAATAGATGAGAAAAATAAGCCTCTTACTCTCAGTTGGCTTGAGGCTTGGTAAATTCATTTCAATAGAACCTGTTTAAAGATGCTACACAAAATAATTAATGGTTCTTTTTAGAGAATTTATGACCTTTAGGAAGTGGAGCATCACATGGTTGATCCGTCTTTACATCGACCATTTTCACTGGCCCATCATTATAGACCGTTACTTTACAGCCTTTTACAACATATTCCTGTTCAATACCACCGTACCTTTCATCATCAGAAACAGGAGCTACAGAAGTTACACCATAACAAGCTTCATCAGCACGACATTCAACCTCTACTCCACTAACATCCGCTCCACCCGCTTGTGCCACTTCTGCTCCAGCAGCTTCCATTGCATCAACCTCTTCAACCTGTGTCTTTGCTGCATATGTATTTGAAAGACTCATCATCAGAAAAACTGCAAGAAAGAACTTACTACTGCGATTTATTGAATTCATGTTTTATCCATAGCTTTAATATTCATCAGGATCTGTATCCCACAAATTAGGATTTGGTTCCGCATATATAGAGTTCTCAATAACTTTACACCAGCCTATACCATTTAAAAACATACTTAAATCTAAAATCTTGAAATGATCTTTATCAACTCTTTCTAATGTAATTAAACTATGTTTATAGTACATATATTCACCTCCAGAGCCAGCAGGCACTCTTTTATTTAATTCGCTCCATGACCACTCTAAGACTTGTCCAGATATATGAGGAACAGTCTCAAAAAAATCAATATTAAATATACTATTTATCCTCACCAAACACGGAATATTTTCACACTCCAACATCATTTCAGAATGTAAATTATTTGGAAGTTTAAGATCTAAAATAAGCATTTATTTGTAATTCCGCAGAATAATACTTTCATATGTAAAGAATTTATTAAAATCTTCTATTGGACTTAGGTCATAAATCTTTCAACCAATCTGGCTCTTCTACGTTAGATATAGCTGCATATTCTCTATGTTCTATTATTTGTATCCAACCAATTCCTCTAGCAAACATTTCCAAAGTTTCTATTAAATAAATATTCTCTCGAATATGTATAAGAGTAATGAGGCCATATTTATGATGCAAATATTCTCCACCCACTGCTGCAGGTACTCGTTTATCAATATCTTCTAATTTCCAGTTTATAACTTGACCTGTTACTGGTGGAATAGTTTCTAAGAAATCAATATAAAATTTGTCTGAAATCCGACATAAACATGGAACACGTTTAGTTTCTAGCATCATCTCTGTGTATAAATTATTTTCAAACTTAACTTGAACTTCTAACACTATTTCTAATTCCTAAGTATTACTATTTCGCCAGTGAATGCCTTTTTAAAGCTTTCTATCGGAATATAATATGATGTATTGTATGGCTCCTGTATTGCTAATACAGTTACTAAAACCAATACTAGATTTAACTTCAAATAGTGAATACTTTTTATATCACTATGGTTTTGATACGCTTGTATACAGCCATCTGCTTCAAAATAGATTAAAAAGATATGTAGTTAACGTAAAAAACAACATTGCCCATGAGACATTTTTTAATGATTTCGGCCCATAAATTCCCATTATCACTAAAATAATTGGTTGTACAAAGATACCAACTTTTTGAAAAAAACTAAGCTCATCAAGCATAAATAATATCCCAAATAGAAATTTACTTCTAATCCCGTCAAAATACCTGTAATTGTCACACTGTTGATTTTAGTACTACTTTTGCAATACTTTTTTCATCCCATATAGGCTTATTTCTCTAGATAAATAACCCTTTAAAGAAATCTTCAAGCAATAAAGGTCATTGAATTAAGTAAAATCTTGCTTACTATCAAGCCATCTTAACTTAGAAAAGAGTGCTAAAGAATCTGGGTCACGTTCTAATAATTTATCTAATAAGCCATCTTCAGCTAAAGCCCAATGAAGCATCATAAAATGACTACGACCATCATTACCATAATAGACCATCTCATACCGTACTTTAGGATCTTTTATTTCTATTTCTCTCTGCTTAAATGCAATTAGTTCATTACCATGTTCCCCAGAAATTCCATAAAACAATATATCGTTATTACTATGGTATATGCCGTATATATAAATAGTGTCATCATTCCACTCTTCACTTAAAGATATACCTAACACAGTTAACTCCTTTATTAAGCACCTAACAATGAACCAACAATTTTCATGTCAATTTTTTAGTTTCACTATAAGACTACTCTTAAGTTAATAAAATCATTAAAATATAAAAAACTCTAATACTCTTATATCTATGAACGAAAAAGCAATTAGCCAATATTTAAGTTTTATTCTAAGACACAAACCAGAAGAAATTGATCTAACATTAGATCGTGAAGGTTGGGCAAATGTTGGAGAGTTAATTTCCAAGTCACAACCAGTCAAGAATGTAGATTTAGATGAAGAAATTATTAAGAATATTGTGAACAATAGTGATAAAAAGCGGTTCCAAATTTCTGATGATGGAAAATATATTCGTGCTGTACAGGGCCACTCAACTACAAGTGTGGATATCACACTTAAGAAGCTTGTACCACCAATTTTTCTTTATCATGGTACAGCCCACAGATTTATAAATTCTATAAAAGAACAAGGTTTGATCTCAAAGGATCGTCAATATGTTCATCTAACAGAAAACAAAGACACCGCTCTATCTGTGGGAGCACGTTATGGCAAACCTGAAATTTTAATTATACATGCTTTAGAAATGCATAAGAATGGATTTGAATTTTTCCAAGCTGAAAATGGAGTCTGGTTGGTTAAACATGTACCAGTAGAGTTTATTGTTTTTCAGTAAAATGGAAATTATGCTTCCATTCAGAGGTGGAAGCATTTTTCAATAATATTAAAAATTATAAAAGTCATATATACAAGCTATTAATTTACATTCTTCAAGAATCACCAAGTTTGATTTAAAGAAATATTATCAATATTAACGCCGTTAAAATCACAATTAATAAACTTAACACCATCAGAACAAGAGAAATCCACATTTGTTATAAAGTCATTTACCCCATTATATTCCAAGCTAGAAAAAGAACAGTTATTAAATAGAGTATTTTTTAAATTAGCATTTAAAAATATTGCTCCTTCAAATCTTGAATCTTTTATTTCAGCATTTTCAAAACTAGAATTTTGAAAACTAGATTTTGAAAAATCACAACCAATCATCTTAGTATTTTTAAAGTTGCAATAGTTAAAGTTATTATAAGCCCCACTATTTCTTGGGTTTCCACCATTCCCAAAAGCTAAACAATCTTTAAAATAACAGTTTTCAAAATTTGAATTAGGAGCAAAGAATGGTATAAATTGTACTCTTTCAAAAAATGATCCAGTAAAATTAGCATTAATTGCTATAGCATGATGAAAGTGAGTTCTAAAAAAATTTGAATAGGATAAATCTGCATGAGCCAAATAATGTCCCATCCATACTTTTCCAAAGTTTAGACTACTTAAATCAATATAAGATAAATCTATTAATTCAGACTTATCTTCTTGCATTATTACTTTAGGTAATTTCAGATAAGTATCATTGTCTACCCCTAAATTTTCTTTCGTCTGCAAATTACATTTAATCAAATTTTTTAAAAAAATATAAGAATCTACTTGATCCCATTTATTTTCCATTTACTTCTACCAATCGAAGTCTAGATAATTTTACTATTTTACGTTAAAATTTATAAAATATTAAATGCTTACATTAATTTTACAGTAATTTATTCCCTAAAGAAATCTTAGAGTTCATAGATAATTTTATACTGACCACTTAACTCTTTACTTAAAGATTTAAACAATTCTTCTTTCAATAGTTTGAATTTCCTCTCATCCTCAATGTATTTAAAACTAAGAATAAGTTTATCTATCATTTATTTTATTAAATACATAAAATAAAAAATAAAGATTGTGCTTCTGCCACTTAAGGCAGAAGCATTTATAAATATAATTTATTAAAAAATAGAACTTAAACGAAACAATTTATAATGGCTTTTGTCACATAACTAATTTTATTTATAAATTTTTTAGCCAATCTGGTTCCTCTTCTGCAATAAGCTCAACATACTCCCTATTTTCAATAACTTTAATCCAACCTCCACTCCAGAGATCAAACATAGAAAGTTTTTCAATAATATATAGATTGTTATCAAGCTTAGATATAGAAATTATCCCAAAGTTATAATGAGTATAATCACCACCTGCACCTGCGGGTACACGAGCATCTATATCTTTATGAGTCCAATTTAAAACTTTTCCTGTTACCTGCGGAACAGCCTCCAAAAACTCAATTTCAAATGTACTAGATATTTTGCACACACATGGAATATCATTTACTTCCAATATTTTTTTTGTATACAAATTATCTTCAAAATGAACATTTACTTCCAACATTATTTATAATTCCTAGGTATTACTGTTTCGCCAGTGAATGCCTTTTTAAAGCTTTCTACCGGACTATAATAAGACGCATTGTGTGGATCTCGTATTGCTACTACTTTCTTGCCACCTCTAGTTGTCACTCCATCTACTACAACAAAATGAGAGAAACCAGTTTTATCATCAGCAATTCTAACAATTACAGGTGTTCCCTTACTAGTATATTGTTCCAATTGAGTTACAGTTCTTCCTATAAAAGCATAATTTTCAACATGATTCTGTGTTAACAATTCAGAAACTTGTTTCAAAACAATACCATTTGACTTAGGAGGAATTGAACTTATTAAACTTTCAACATTTACAGGCTTATTCAATGTATCCAAAACCATGACACAAGAATTATGACCACATGTTGGAACATTTCCTTGACTAACTAATAATCTTTTTGTTTCACGTGATATTGCATCTGATTTTAATGGATTTTTATCATGAATTGCTGCACCATTTATATCTACATTTTTAGGTAGAATTCCACCACGAATCGTTAATACATTACCAACGACTTCCAATGCTGCAAATGTTCGAGTTAATGCAGTCATTTCTTGATTTGTAAATAGTGATCTATCAGCAAAAACATCATGACCACTTTTTAAAGTATTCGCTATTACAGAAGCTAACGCCCCCCCCTGTACTAAGGCTCTAGAACTATCTAATTCATTAACTGAGTAGACTACTTGATAATCTGCTGGTAGGAGCTTAGCTTTCATGGCTCCCCCCTCATTAACCACTAAATAGCGTAATCCAGTAACATCATTTGGGTTAGTGATAATTTCACCTTCCTTATATTTTGAACTACTAACATTCAAGATTTTCGGCGCATTCTGCATTGCTGCTAATGCATTTTGTGTAATAACGTTTTTCTCACATTGTGCATTTTTACATGATTGTAATGCTTGGAAATAAGAGTTATTTTTTTGTTTGTCTATTTGCTTATCTGGTGTTAATACACCAAATAAATTGTTCTCAACAGCGTTCTGTCCAACTACACCAGCAATCTGCGCACTAAATGCAGAGTCTCCTACAGTACCTCCGACAGCTACACCTATTGCTGAGGTTAGATCACGAATACTTGATTTGACATCTTCTGGCAAAAGATTTGCATCAAACTCACCTTTGCCATTCTGGTAAGCTGGATTATCTTTATATTGTTTAGTTAGGTAGTCTGCGGCTGTTTCACTCGCAATGGCAGCACTACCTCCTGCCGCTGGATTACCATTATTTACATAAGCTAATACTGCTCCAAGTATTGCATGTGAAGCCATTTGAGCAGTTTTATTCTTATCTTCCCCATGCCCTAAATTTTCGCCTATTAGCTTTGAAGCATATGGAGCTAAGGTATTAGTCACAACTTGTAAATCGGTTTGTCCACCAAGAGCACCCGTAATTGCTGTAGTTACCGCATTTAAAGCACGACTCTTATCACCCCCCATTCCCCATGATTGAGCATCATTAAATGCTTCTGCATAGCCCATATCCTTTTTAACTAGGAAATCTTGCTTAGCTGCCTCAGTCGAAAGACTTTGATATATTTCCCAATCTACTCCGCCTTCAGCTTGCAAGTCTTTAATTGCTTGAGCTTTCAATTGATCTCGTTCTTTTGTAGCAGCTTGTGCCTGATTCTGGCTATAAGTTCTCGTTGCTGCTGCAATTGTTGACGTCGCATCCGCTACTGTTTTTTGCTTATCTAAAATAGTTTGTAAGTTCGGTAAGGTCTCAACCACTCTGTTGGCTGTCGAAGCATCACTATGAATACCCAATTGCTCAACCGTAGTCGACTTACCACCTATCGTAATATTACCTGCACTTAAAGTGGCATAAGTGGTACTACTATCTTTGTCAGACTCATGTTGCGGTAAGCTTGGGCTAAAGCTGGTTGCATTACGCCAGTTATCATTGTTAGTTGGTGTCGATGTCTTACTATCTCCACTTGATTTACCTTTACCTAAACTTGTGCCTCCAGATAAGCTGACTGTCGTCGCATCATACTGGCTTTGGTTTTCGATATTGCTAAAAGTTAAACGGTTCGCAGTCAAATCATTATTGTCTTTAGATGCTGTCGAAACAATTGCACCACCTTTTAAGTCAACACTATCTGCTTTCACATGGTATCCACCATCTCCGGCAAATAAACCAGACTGTTGATTAACGCTATTAGAATTACCAGAAGCCTGACTACTACTAAAGTTACCAGATGCCTGCCATGCTGTACCTAATGAAGCTTGGACGCGTCCTCCTACTCCCATTTGGTTACTGCTTTGCTCAACAGTGTCTTGCAAACTTTCAACTTTAAGCTGACCACCTACATTTGCATCAATACGGTTAGCATTCGCTTGTGCTCCTCGTAAAGTGGTGTCTCCTTGGCTCTTAAGATTAATTTGCTCGGCATTTAAAGTCGTATTATTTTGAGTAGTGTTATCTAAATGGTTGCTACCTTTACCATAACCTGCCTCTCCATAAATGTAGACACCTGTTTGAGCTCCAACGGAAACGCCATAACCTACGCTTAATCCTGCATTGCTGTTTTTGCCATCTGCTTTGTTTTGGCTTTGTCCAGATTCCAATACAATATTTTTTGCTGAATCGAGATTAATCTTATCTTCCGCTTTCACCTGTGTATTTTGGAGATGAATATCGCCAGTGGTACTGGTTAAGTTAACATTACCACCAGCTTTCAGATTGTTTTGTTGCGAAGTGGCATAGCTACTGTTTTGCTGATTTTCACTGGTGCTAAAGCCAATACCTGCTTCTGCTTTAAATAATGCGCCACCTTTTATATCACTATAGGTTTGATAACCCTGAGCACCAGCTGCAACAGCTTGTAGTGCCTGTGTACGATCATCCGCTTTGCTATGAGCACTCTTATCTATACTGTTGATTAAATCCAAAATCGGTGAGCTGACTTTAGCAAATATGCCAATTTTTAAGTCATCTGCCGCACTAGATGAACTGCCTCGCGTATGATCCTCTAAAACATTGATTTGTTGCGCTGAAATGTTTAAGTCTTTTTTCGCAACAATATCTGCGACTTGTTGTGTATATTGATTCCCCGCCTGTATGTTGACGTTACCCGTTAGGCTTCCGACCTGACTGCGTTGTTGTTCAATATCATTGCTATTACTTTGGCTATTGCCATTCATGTAACCAAAGAATTTTTCAGTATCTGAAATCTGTGCACTACCAATGCCTTTGTTTGAGCTGTGCTCACTTTGGCTTTGGCTGTTTTGTGTAGACTTGATATTGATGTCTCGAGCAGCATTGAGATTTACATCGCCCTGCGAAGCAATCGAACTACCCAAGATGTTAATATCACCTTGTTCAGTTTGTAAGGTGGTTTTTCCGCCAACTGAAAGTTGTGTGCCTGTAGTTTTACTGGTGTTTGCTTGTCCTTGCTCTTGATTGTTAAATACACCTCCAGGTGCAATCCAATCACGGCTATCTGTGCTAAAGCCTTTTTGCTTACGGTCAGCCGTTTGCGCTGAGTGATCTTGCGCATAGGCAAGATTTATATTTTCTTTAGCATGTAATAAAGCATCACCTTCCGCAGAAAGCTGTGCGCCTTGACTATTAATGCTACCTTCTGTCGCAATAATATTTAAATTGCCTTTTGCAGCAACTTGCGTAACAACTGCTTGGCTACTAAAGGTATTCTTTGTTTGTTCTGTTTTTTTGCTTCCTCCAGAAATGACGATTGGGGTTTGTGCTGCCATGAGTCCTTTATCGATGGCATTGGCTTGCGACATGATTTTCCCAATAGCACTGTCAGAGTATTGGTTATCGCCCATACTCTTGTCATATGCAGATTTTGCCGCAAGTGCTGGTGAATAAGTCACACCAACAGAAATACCCGATTGTTTACTATGAACTTCTGAATATTTCTCATCGGTTGTATAGGCTGCATTTAGATTAACATTTGCCCCTTTTAAATTGAGGTTCTTACCTGCATCTAAAATGGCAGCTTCAGCGGTCAAATCTTTACCAGCAATAATCGTCGTATCACCTGTTTGGCTACGAATCACACTTTGGGCTAAGGTTGTAGATTTTCCATCCTCTTTTGTGTTTAGGTTAGATTTTGCGTAACCTACACTTGCTGCACCATCAGAAAGACTTGCATTAAATCCTGATTTCTTAACTGTCTGTTCCTGTTGGTTGGAATATTGATTTTCTGCAGTAGTAATCTTGATATTTTCTTTGGCTTGAATCTGTGTCAACTCTTTAGATACTACCTGACTACCCTGAATATTAATATTCTTAGCATCAAGTATGACTTTGTTGCCTTCAACCGTACTAGCAATCGCTTCATCACTTTGATTATGAACTAGATTACTTGTACTTTTACTGCTTAATACACCTTTGTGTTTATTATAAGATTGACTATCAAATTGGCTAGTTTTACGGCCTTCTTCAATATTTAACTCATCAACTGCAGAAAGTTGGGTCGTACCTTGTACACTATTTAAAGCCGAACCCTTGACCTTAATATTTTGTCCAGATATCAACAATGAATCTGTACTATTAATCTGACTGCCTATATCCTGAGTTTTTTGACTAGTTGCGTTATTTCTTGCATCTTGATAAGTAGTGAGTTTATAACCAGTTTGTACCGTTCCAATATCTACATTGCCTACAGTATTGATTACCGTAGCGCCATTGCTATTATTCAGTTCAGCAGCTTTAAGAACTGTATTTCCGGCAACATCTACAACTAGTGTTGCCTGATTCGGTTGTACAGTACTACCATTACCTACATATAAGCCTGCGATACGGTCCACACCAGTTATACTTGAACCAAAACCACCTACCTGACTTGTCGATGTACGTGTTGTAGTTTCAACTTTCAGGTTTCCACCTACCTTCAATGCCATTGCATCTTTGGCAATAATCTGTCCACCAATATTATTTAAATCTTTTTTAGCTTCAATCGCGACCTGATTACCCTGAATTCGCCCATTTAGGTTATGGACATTATCCGCCGTAATTTCTACTGCTTGGCGTCCAGCAATTGTCGCTCCGTTAATGAGATCCCCATCTAGATTAAATTTGATGCTATTACCAGAAAGTAATGTTCCATCTCCTTTTAAGTCCCCCACACGAGCTTTTACATAGACTTGTGGAACTAAAGCTTTAGCTTTTGTACCATCTTTTAAAATCACATCTTTTTCAACCAACCACACAATATCACTGGTCAATTGCGCGACTTGATCAGCACTTAAAGCAATACCCGGACGTAAACCATACTGTTTGGCAAAGGTTACCCCGTTATTCATCAATGCTTTATATTGCTCATCATCCGTCGTATAGCCCGCAAGGAAGCGGTAACCCGTTAAGTTGGCAATCTGGTCCTGCACCATACGTTGCTCGTAGAAACCATCCGCAAGACGTTTCTGTTGTAGTGCAGGGTCAAGGCCTAATGCATCCAACATATAATCTGAAGATAACCAATTTTTATAATTTGTAAAACTTGGGTCAGTTTCTATCAAATAACCAGCTTTGCTATCTTTATTAACTCTATACAACGCACTATTCGGAACTTTAACTTCAGATGCAGTCAAAGTCCGTATTTCATACTGTACAGCATCAGCGGCTTGATCTGGAGCATTTACCTGATCAATCATTTCTTGGGTATTTGTTTGATCTGCAGTATGCCCTTTTTGTTGGGTATATTTGTCAACCGCAACTGATAAATCTTTAGACTTTTGTGTAGGATAATTCTGTTGACTAGCGTTTATTTCACTAGTATTTGTTACTTGCTCTCCATCTTTAATGACCTGATTTTGTCCACCAACCTGACCTGCCTGAGCCACATTTAACTGTGACTCGGTAATAGTTGCATTTAAATCTTTAGATTGTTGCGATACTTGATTTTTTTGTCCTTGCTGAGTCTGAGTACTATTCGATACATTCTCACTATGACCAATATTTAAGCTTTGCTCATTAGCTTGATTTGCTTGAGCCACATTTGTCTGTGAACCAGTAACACTTGTACTTAAATCTTTAGCTTGTGGTGATGCCTGATTTTGTTGTCCTTGTTGAGTTTCAGTACTATTCGATACATTCGCACTAGAACCCATGCTTAAATTTTGTGTGCCAGCTTGACCTGCTTGAGCCACATTTGTCTGTGAACTACTAATCTTCGCATCTAAATCTTTAGATTGGTTTGTTGGCTGATTCTGCTGTGCAGACTGAGTTTGAGTATTATTCGAGATATTTACACTATGCCCAGCATCTAAATTTTGTCCATTAGCTTGAACTGCTTGAGCCACATTTGACTGCGAACCAGTAATTTTCGCATCTATATCTTTAGTTCGGTTTGTTGGCTGAGTCTGTTGCCCAGTCTGAATACTAGTATTATTCGATGTATTTACAGTATCGACTACACTAATATTTTGTCCTTGTGCATTTTGTGCTTGGCCTACCTGTGTCGAAACATCACTATCTTTTAAATCATTAAGATGGCTTGGATTGACTTGGCTAGATTGAATCTGAGTATCATTTTTGTTATTAGAAACATTTGTAACCGAAATTGAACTTTGATTAATTTTTTGATTACCCAAGGCCTGACTAATTTGCAAATTAATTGTGCTTTCGGTTGAAACTTCAAAAGGATTATCCCATTGCCCTTCATATTCCCAATGTTTAGTTCGAATCCCTTTATCTACAATTTTTTTGAGTCCATCTATACCCTTGCCAGGCTCAATTACACCTCCCTGATTTTTAAGCTCGCCCCCAGCTAAAATTTGACTGTTATCGTTAAGAACATGTGCACTACCTAAATCTAGATTGCCACCTGCCTTAATTTGTCCAGGTGCTGACTCAACTGTTCTGGTTTCATAGGTAATTTCACTATACGTGTATGTCATCCAGTCTTCATACCAGTTACCATCATCATACTTACCATCAAAGGTACACCAAGCATTACAGAATTTTTTGAGTCCATCTACACGCGATACTTCTACATTGTCACTCGTTATAAAGTGTCGATTAATATTGTTTATTTGCTTGGCAAATAAATACATATCTCCTAAAGACTCGATCGTGGCACTTTCGTTATTAATGACACTCGCCTGACCAGTTGCTTTACGGTTCGTATCTAAAGCTCCTCCTAAATACATATTCCCTGCACTTAGAATCAATGCCTGACTAGTGTAATCTGTCGTATTAGCTAGGTTATTGAGTGTTTGAACCCCAAGGTTCATATCACCACGTGAAGCAATTACTGGTGCCTGACCATTAACATCAGGCAAGTTATTTAACGTATTAGCACCAATCGCAAGTTCTGTACCATATATACGACCCGAACCTTGGTTATTTACGATATTGGCTTTTAGAGTGGTGTAGTCGCCATTGATCAGTCCAGTATTATTAATCTGATCTTGTGCAGTGATTTGAGTATCATGGCTCTCAATCTGAGCATCTCGACTATTATTAACATTAGTAGCACTCAGTTTTAGAGTGTTGCCGGCATTGATTTTTCCATCATTTTGTATATCACCAGCCGTTGTTAAACTTAAATTATTATTAGCCTGTAACTGTCCAGCTTGGGTTTGCTTAAAGCTTTCTTGTAACTTAATATCAGCATTGCCTAAGCTTAAAATCTGACCATCTCCATTAAGAGACAAGGCCGCAATATTTAAATTTTCCCCCGCAAGTAATTTGCCCTTTTGGTTATTAATAGCAAGGGAGTTACCTTGAATACCGAGTTGCTCTACTGCACTGATTTCACCGAACTGGTTATTTAATTGTTGGCTAATATCCAATTGACTATTTTTACTGCTCCGAATTACACCAGATTGGTTATCAACAGCCAAAGCATTTAGGTTCAAGCTTCCAGCATCAATCCCCTGAACCGATGTGCCACTATTTATTAATGCTGTATTTTGGTTATCCAGTTGCTGCGTACTAATATTTAATTGACCAGCTGCCATAATATGGCTGTCAGTATCAGTAGTGTTAACTTTACCAGCATTATTGATTCGGTCTATATTCAATGACATATCGCCCATAGACAATAACTGACCAGACTGGTTGTTCAGTAGTTGGTTCTGTCCACTGCCTTGTAGCTTAAGGTTTTGAGCTGCTAGTAAAGTACCACTACCATTCTGTACCTGATTTGCAGTGATATCTAGAGTTTGACCACTAGCAATATAACCTTGCGTATTATCAAGTGTGGCAAGATTTTTCAAAGTAAGATTACCTTGACTTAGTAGTCCACCTTGGCTGCCACTATGAGTATTAATTAAATCGTGACTTTGTGTATCAATACTTAGAACATTATTCGTTTGAATAAGCCCTTGATCATTATTTAAGGTACCAGAACGAATATTCGCGGTATCAGCACTGATTAGACCTTGTTTATTATTCAATTCTTGTAACTCGGTATCAATATCTAAAATTTGCCGAGCAATAATCTGTCCTTGATTATTATTTAGTCCTGAAGCATGAATATTAATATGCTGACCAGAAAGCAAAGACCCAGATTGATTATTTAGAACCTGATCCCCCATCTCCAGATTCAGGCTTCCCGCGACGCTACCAATTTGGCCTTGGGTATTATTTAAACCATGGCTTGTTAAAGTAATGTCCTGATTAGCTGTAATTGCCCCAGTCTGATTATTTAAAAGACCTGTAGTTTGTAATGTAGCCTGACCTTGAGCACTGATCTTCCCAGATAGTGAATTATCAATTGATGCCGCATCTATAATGAGGTCTTGACCTGCCTGTAATAATCCAGCTTGGTTGTTTAAAGTTAAATTCCCCACCTGCAGAGTCAAATGCCCTTGTGTTCCAATTTGACCTTTCTGGTTATTTAACCCTTGGCTATTCACCTGAATCCCCTGATCTGCTGAAATCACACCTTGGGTATTATTCACTTCTTGCTGGCTTTGCAGATCAATCTTCGCCTGCGACGTCATCTGGCCTGCCGTGCTGTCGAGTGACAAGGCCTTAACACTTAAATCTGTTTTTGAC
>Ga0157359_1000304_pt1 | contig 16979 bp, 11 predicted proteins | sample AttcapACBM3_FD_111482 | JGI IMG/M metagenome (GOLD analysis project Ga0157359, IMG submission 111482) | Fungus gardens microbial communities from leaf cutter ant in Botucatu, State of São Paulo, Brazil - Atta capiguara ACBM3 | ecosystem: Host-associated > Fungi > Mycelium > Unclassified ...
CATCATCTACAAAAGATAGAAATGAAATAGAAGAATTTTAAAATAGGTTTTTTAACCTTTTTTCAAAGATATGAAAAATAGGGGCAATATACAAAGTGGATAAAATGTGAAAGAAGACAGACCCTTGTCCTACACCCACATTTATCTTAAAGAAGAGAAAAACAAAATTGTTCCACATATATTGTGTTTTCCTGTCTATTAAATAGTTAGAAAAGAAAAATGAAATTCTAGGATTAAAACTAGCTTTGTTCAGAATCAAAAAAAGAAGTTGATAATTGAGCAAAGGGAAAATTGAATAATATTCAAGACCAATATACTTGTTTGAAGATCTTTGACCCAATTCAAATAGATAAGGTAAGTGAGGACAATATCTACATCAGTAGTTGAGCACTGTTAAGTCCACCCAATTGATTAGGATAAATAAAGTTAGAAGCAATGAATTGATATTGTAATCTCTCTCCAATAACCTTTTCAATGAGTTTTCCTAATATACTGAGAAGGACAATAGGACAAAACATCTTTGGAGAGTCATAAGATACTTTGTTGGGCTTTGGAATGATAAACAAAGTGGACATCTTGAAATGTGATAGCTAATAACCAAGATTAATATACATATTATGTCAAGATTGCAAGAAGTGGACTTAGTTTTCTTCTTATTTTCTTTTCTTATTTTGATTTTGATTTTGATTTATTTTCATATCTTCTATTTATAGAACTTAGGGTTAGGGTTGATGATTGGTCACAGATTACAAGATATAAAGGAAAGAGGTAGAAGGTTTTAGAAGAAGTGATATCATACAGCATGTACACCATATGCTGATCTCATGCCTAACACATGGTGGTTTAGGGTAGGGTACACAGCAGTTAGCACAGACCATCTGAATAGGTATATAAGATAGACTACTTTGTAAAGAGCTCCCTATTGAGTTCTCTTGTGTTAACCCTAATATAAGGTTCACTTTCTTAACCAACTCTAAGGTTTTGAATTTGTAACATATTAGTGATATTGACAATATTGAATAGATACTTATCATCATCTATAACAACTTTAAGATGTCTCCAAGAGACATAATCAGGTCTTGGAGTAGATGGATTGCCATATTTTTTGATTGTATTTCTGAATTCTTCTTTTGAAAAATTTGGCCATTCTGATAAGGATTCAAGGGGATTTCATCCAATAGGTATATATTTACTTGATGATTTTGTGCCAAATTGAATGTTCAATAAAGAGCTTGCTAGTGCAGGAATGTCCATTATATTGAAGGGCTTCAGTAGCAGGAAGTTTATGATTCTTGACCTAATTTATAAGATCTCAAGGTCTCTTGTTTTTTGATACAATTTCTTGAATTTTTTGTCAAAGAAAGTATGTTTGGTTTTTTTGGCAAATCCCCTAAATTTTTTCCAATCTTCTAGTGACTTGGAGGGGTGATAAGTGTTCAGTTTGATACTATACTCTTTATTCCATCATGATTTAGAATGTTTAGTGATATTAATATTCTTGGAAAATTTATACTAAGTAGAATTCAAAATTCTTGTGTATTCTTGAACTATGTTTTCAAGAAATTCTTTGTTTGATATATCTGTTGTATTGATATTTCCCAAGGTATTTGCAAGCTCAGTAACAAACTTCTCTTCTTCCTCACTATTCCTAATAATGGTTTGTTACTTATCTTGAATAAATTCTTCACTGATAAATATGTCAACAATTAAGAGAGCATAATCCAAAGGGTATTGGGAATCTGGTTGAAGAAACATGAGATCAATAACTAAGTTGGAATCATTAGTATTATCAGTATATTGAGTTAAAACCTGATGGACAAGGGAAGATAACTTTAGTTTGAGAGAGTCAGTAACCTCCATGAGGATGTTGCCATAAGCTGAATGATGAGAATGTAAAATACCCCAATTTCTATCCCTGATGTTGAAGTCTCTAGCCATAATGAGAATATTACAAATATTGACATCAATATCTTTAAGATATTTTAAAGCCAATTGATATTCATCTGAATAAACATTAATCATAAAGAAAATATTGCTATTGTTGAAGAATGAAAAGCAATTAATGTCTCCATGGTTTAAAATATCTTTTCTGAGAGAAAAGCACAAATGAGTGAGCTAAACATTGTATATTATTGCCCTAGGATGTTCATTGTCATTGGACAATCTCCTGGAAAAGGTTATCCAGACAGGATGGTTAGGAGTGCCAACAATTTTGTCACCTTTCTTGTTAGATAAACTTGGAATGGTATAAATGAAAGATTATGATAGCTCTTGGATGAAAAGAATATCAAACTCTTTTTTATTTTCTAAAATTATCTCAGTAAGTACTCTGTTCTTAAGAACATTCTGTGAAAATAGTCAGAGATTTTTCAAAATCATGAACTTATCTCACCCACAACTGAGCAGATTAATTTGCCTCTATTTTCATGAAGCTCTTGATATTTTCTTGCATACTATTCTTTGTTGAATCTATGCCTCTAGAAAGGACATATGTTGCTATCTGCTTGGTGTTTACCCTTGCAGTTAATACACTTGAAGCTGTGTAAATATGAATTTTAGGGCCCTCTTGTAGAGAATCCTATTGAAATTACAGAAAGTGTTCAGTAGGGAACTATTTTCCACCTACTAACCTCTTTATACTATTATATCTAGTAGCCTCCCTTACTAGAAGACCTTCCTATTTGGTCTACAGTCTAGTTTGTTCAATGATCAATAGTAGGCTGAGTCTTTAACCAACAAACTTCCTATTATGGGTATATCTAAGACTAGCAAAAACTTCTGTATGTCTTTAACTCCTTCTGGAGTTGGCTAGTCCAATATGCTCTTTACTTTCTCTTATTCCATCTTTATCCTCTTTAGTTCTATCACTACTCATAAGAAGCCCACTTTCCTAACCCTTCACTTGTATTTCTCTGGTTTTATATAGAAATCATTTTCCACTAACCTCTTCACTACTTCTTCTACTATCTCATCATGTTCTTTCTCTGTTTCTATTCCTACTATCCCATCATCAATAAAGCTTGCCACTTTTCCAGTGTTAATGAGATTCTGTAAGATTTCATTCATTATAGTCTGAAATGTTGCTAGTGAGTTTATTAGTCTGAAAAACATCACAGTTGGCTCAAATGACCCCTCTGGTGTTGTGAACACTGCTTTCCACTCATCTTCTTTTTTTTTCCATACATTATTATACCCCTACCTCAAGTCTATTTTAGTAAATACTTTTTTGGTGCTTATATTTTCTACAATATCCAAATTAAAGGTAGAGAATAATTGTTCTTTACAGTCCATTTGTTTAAATACCTATAATCCTGTACCATACATTTCTTGCCATCTTTCTTTCTCATAAAAAACACTAGTGCTATTTGAGATGACTTTGAAGGTCTGATGTATCCCTTCCTTAATTATTCCTGAATGAACTCATGTACCTCTTCCCTTTCTTCTCTTGATAGCAAGTATATCTTTCTCTTCCTTGGCACAAATCCCTTCTTCATTTCTATAGTGTGATCCCATAATTTCCTTGTGAGCATTCTTTCACTGAAATTCTTGCCAAAAATGCAAATCTACTTGTAGAACCTTTCTGGAACTAGCCTTTTAGCCTCTTCTTCTGATTTTTCTGATTTTTCCTTCTTGTCACATATTTCTCATTCTTCTGTTACTCTTTTTATTTTTATTGTCTGTTCTCTTTTCAGGTTTTTCCTTTTTTTTCTTTCTTGTTTTTTTTTTCTGTTCCCTCTTTTCTCATTTCTTTTTTTCTTCTTCTTTCTTCTCTTCCTCTCTTTGCTTTTCCCAACCCAATTTTCCCAGCTTTTGCCTCTACTGCTTTCCACACTTCTCTGGACACCTCATCATTTTTATCTCCCTTATTTTCCAGTCTATTTCAGGATTGTGGTGAGCAAGCCACAGCATTCCTAAAATGATACTCCACTTCTGTCCTCCTATCATATCAATCTCTATCCTCTCTCTATGACCCTAGTAGTAAATATTCACTTCTACTGTGTGCTCAATAGATTCTTCTTTGTTGAAAAAACTATTCACATTTCTTATATATATGGATCTTTCTATCTTCTTTAACTTAAACCACTGCTTTTTAGCAAACTCTGAACTCATGACCAGTTCTGTTGCCTCACTATCCAACAATGCTTCCATTGTTATCCCTTTCTGTGTATCAATTCTCTCTAGTCCAATCTTCACTATTACTTTTCTTAACATGTCCTCATTGTTTAGATTGCAGTAGGATATATTATCCATTACTCTATTCAACATTGAAAATCTGTTGTAGCTACTAAAATCTAATTGAGGACTATTAGATTCTTGTTCCCATTTAAATTATTTTGTTTATTTCCTTCTTCAATCATTCTCATTTCCTTATTACTCTTGTTTCTCTTGTATTTCCATCTTCTATCCTCCCCAATTCTATTCCCTATTTCTCTATTCCTACAATTTCTTGCTAAGTGTCCAAATCCCCCACAGTTATGACAGTTCCTGTTTCCATGATTTACCTCCATAGCACATGGATCCTACTGAGGTACAAATTCTGCCTACTAATTTGGATGCACCATGATCACATTCATTCATTCTACTCCCTTCATTGGAGTAGGCCTTGTTGGCACCTACAGTTGAGGTTATTCCTGCCTTCTGGACCAAACTTGAGATTGAGGCAATCATTGCTCTTATATTCCTGTGTTCTGCCTTTGGGCCAGAGCCTTGTTATCTTGTCTTCTCCTTATTTTTTCTTCATTTCTTCTACTCTCTCTCCAATTTCAATCTAGATTGATAGTGTTATGATTAATGCCTCATGTCTAACAGGTGGTTTGTTCATAAATAAACAGGTGTTGGGGTTTCTTCTTTATGACTCTATGATTGGCTATGATATGTGTTCTCTTTATATATGATCAGTCAGTACCTTATATAGTAGTCAAGGCTTTATCATGTTTTCCTTACTGTTTTCTCATTTCCTACATATGTATTATACATAGTCTTTAGGTATATATAGCTGTAGATACTATCCTATATCCTTATGCTTTACCAATTGACTTTATTCCTCATTCTTACTCAAGTTTTTGCCTGAGTTGCAACCTGAGCCAAGTTTAAGATTGTAACAAATAGCTTATTCATACTCTGCTCAATAGTGCCTAGTAGGCATTCTGACTCCATAAGTTTTTGCTGGATAGCCTTGTTTATGCTGCATTTGAACTCTTTTATCAATGGTAGTCTTTCATACCTACTTTCTCTTGCTGCTTATCTGAACTCTTGGAAAAACTCTTCTATTGTCTTTCCTTTTTGTTCTAGTCTTCTTAATTTGGCTACTTTGACTGTCTCTTCCTCTCTTCCTCTGAACTCCCTTCTTAATTCTGTCAGAAGCTCTTCTACTGTTTCATATTCTAAATTTCCTCTCTCTAAATCTTCCAAGACATTTTCCTTCCAGATATCTGCTAATTCTCTCTACACATAAGATAATATCCACTGAATCTGTTCTTCAACTGTTTTCTTCCTCATTCTCATCCTGATATATAACTTGTATGCTATAATGAACTCCAATACCTTCCCAGAACTCCCATTGAATATTTGTAGCTTTGCTACTTCTGTGTTTAACCCTGTGTTGGGTCTGGACACTGCTTCTCCTTATGCTGCAAGCTACTTCTGTTACTGCTAGATAATATGCTCATAATTGATTGAGCTGTGTTGACTCATAGTATATGGTAATAGTGAGTTGTTTGGAATAAGTGGTAGTAATAGTGATGATGTTGGTGATAATTGTGGTAATGTGGGTAGTGGAGAGATGTAAGAGAATAGAGTAGAACCAGTGTTGGTTGGTCTTGCTCTTCAACTCATACTCATTATCTGACTCAATCTTAGTAAGTACTAATGGGCCCTTTTTTTTCTGGCTAATCTCTAATCCTGCTAGACTTTGTAAATCTCATTTTTGACCTCTGTTATCAAACCTTTCCAATGTTCCTGCTATAAGATCTCTTCTTTTCTTTTCTGATAAATTTCTAAATATTCTCACCAGAGTTTTTAACTATCTGGCTACCAACATTCTTTATTTAGATCAGCACCATTCTACCAGATTAAAATGAACTCTATTAATATTGAGGATAGTTGCTACTTTCAGGAGTCCTCATTCTGTTCTCTTAGGACTTTCTTGTCAGAACTAAAGATAATAGACTCTATTTTTTGTTTTCTATTTTATTTTATTTTTACTTTGTTTTTTATTTTAAAGTTAGGGGTGAGTATGACATCATATGTTACTGTAAGATCATGTGACTTGGGTGTCACACAAATCACATGACACATAGAATATTATAGAAGGATCTAGAAAGAATAATATCATACAGTATATATAGCACATGTTAGTCTTAAGGAAAACACATAGTCATTTAGAGTAGGCTAAAGTAGTAGAGCATGGACCATTAGGTTTTAGTATATAAGGTAGACAATCTTGTACAGAGCTCTCTATTGAGTTCTCTTATATAAATCTTATACAAAGTTCTTTATTTTGACTAGCTCTAAGATCTTAAGTTTGTAACATTTCTGGAGATAAGTGTTTTGTACATGTTAGTTATACTAATATACTTAGGACTTCCTAGAGGTTGTAAAAGTCTACAAAATCTTATAGACCTTGTCAGTCACCCTAACAGGCTCAGAAAGAAAAGAAGATTGTTCTTGAGAAGAGAGGACAAAAATACTTAAATACTCTTTCAAGAAGTCAACAAAGTCCTTAATTGATAGAAATAAACCAATTAAGATATTATAAGCAAATCTAGGACAGTTTGCAAAAATATATTTCTATCTAGTAATGACTATAAACTCTGAAGAACAAAGTACTATTTATACTCCTCAATGAAAGCATAGTTGAGAATGGTTCCAGTTGTTCTAATACATAATATAACTGACTGTTCAATATGAGAAAGCTATTAAAATTGAAGATAATGAACTCTATTTCTTATTTCTATCTTATTTTCTATTTCTTTTTTTAATTTCAAAGTTAGACTTAGGAATTATCATGATATTACATGAAACTGTCACAAACTGTCACATACACCAGTCACACATATTATGATCATGGTCACATAACTATAGTATATGAAAAGATATAAAAGGTTCTAGAACAATGATATTATATAGTATGTTATACATATACTGACCTTATGGAAAATGTATACTTTTTAAGGTAGGCTAGGTTTAGTATAGCATAGACTATTAGCCCAGCATATATAAGATAAATACTTTTGTACTGGAAACTTTATTAAGTTTTCTTGTGTAAACTCTATACAAGATTTCTCTTTTGACTTATTAGTAAGTTTTAAGTCATAATAGGAGCCAACTGTTACTCTTAGATTAATTGAATTAAAAGAACTTACAATTCTTGTCTCTAAGAGTGAAGAAATGGTACCATTGAATAGTAAGACAATTGAAAAATATCTTCTAAGCATTTAGATATAAGAGAATACTCTTGGAGCAAAGTATATCAATAGAAGTTGCTAGATGAAGTCTAGTAGTTACTCTAGTGTTAGTTACATAGTTATAAACTAGTTGGTGTAAGGATTACTCAGTATTGCTTGGGCAGTCCTAGAATTCAATTCAATAGCTAAGGCTACAAGAGAAGAATAATCTAAGTACTGAACAAAGTGTTAAGGTAAAAGTGTACTTGTATATTGAGTAATACAAAAGAACTTGATAGAGTTTCTACTACAAAGTAGTCTACTTTGTATATCTCTAGAAGCTAGTCTGTGCACACCTAACCTACTCTAAAACTATGACTAAGTTCTTCTAGTAGTTTTTATGATATTCTATTAAGCCATATAACTATATAACTATAACTGTAATGTATGTGATACTTTGTGTAATAAATATCATGCTTCTGTTACATTTGATGTGATATTACACCCCTTAGCTAAGTTCAAAGAAGGAAATAAGAAAACTAAAGAGAAATCATAAAAGACCAAAAAAATAAAAAAAATATTTAAGTTCACTTAGAAGATTTCTGACATAGACAGCTAAGAAATGAGCTTGTCCAGAATATACAGAGGGGTCCACTACCTTTCTAGCAAAGCCCAGAGAGTCAGTGACAAGAATAATATATTTAATATCCATACTAGTAGCCTTGGTAAAACTCAGTCTTATAGCAAACAGCTTGGTATCAGGAGTAGTTGTTCAGCTAGCTGGGGCTTTAGAGGATGACATCTGTTATTCCAGTCTCTAGAAATATACAGCAGAGATAGTATATGTATTCTTGGGATCTAAGTACTTACTAAGTACTTATATCAGTAACAACAATAAGAGTAGAGAAAGGTTTATTCTCTAACTGGGCTTGAGGCTTCATAGCATGAAAATAAGACTAATAATCTATTTATAAGACATAATATGTGCCTATCTCCACTCTTGTCACTTTGGGAGAATATTCCTATCAAATTCTTTTTTTTATTACAACATATAATGTCTTCCATTAATTGACTACTATCATATTAACAATAATGTTGTTTGCACTTGTTACATACCATCTAAATTCATCCAACATCCATATCTATTTATCCTCTTCTAATACAGATTATGCTTTATCCCAATTATTCCAAGAATTAAACCTCTTCATTCTTCACCAATCTCATAGAGATCTAAATGACAACTTCTACAGTGTTCAACAACCCAGCATATATATAGCAGTAGTATTATTAAAAAAGACTTCCTATATTTAAGAATAGTCACCATATAGATTCTTTAGTCTAATAATCAACTTATATTATACTACACTTGTTCTAAGTCCATCCAAGTTCTCTCTTCTGAAATATGACCATACAATGAGGTTAAGCTAGATATAACATTTTCTGTTGAAGCCAAGATTATTCTATCCACATAGTATTACTTCTGACTCTCTTCCAACTTCATTTTCTATCTTGACATGTCACTTATTCTATTTTCTATACTACTTGTAGATAACCTTAGTGAGTGTGAATTGCCCTTAATAGAAATACTAATAAATTTGGTAATAAATTTTGTATTAGAACTAAGTAAGATAATATTAGGAATATTTCTTGGGCTAATTATTAGAATATCATTCATAATTCTTTAAGATTAAAGAATACTAGTATTCAAAGAAATACAAAAAACTAGAGAACTATAGGATCAAGATAAAAAGGAACTCTATATTAAGTATAGTTTTTACTTTAAATAGAAAATTGCACTATCTATACATTATGTAGTTATAATTTTTAGAAGAGATTGTTATGATTTGTTTTGGACATAACAATTATAAAAACCATTTTATCTTCATTTTATTTCTTTTGATTTTGATTTCTTTTTAGTTTAGTATGATTATGCTTATATAGAAGATTGTGAAAGATACTGGAGTTATAATGTTAAAGTGCATGACTATGGCATGATATCCTTATGGTATGTGTATATCAAACTTATAAATACTGTTAGGACAACTGGGTAGAAGAGCAAAGCACTTCAAATCTCTAGGAAATCCTAAGTCTATTGTTCAAGAAATACTAAACTATACACTTACCTCCAGGAAATCCTAAGAAAGCAAAATAGGAATTCTTAAAGATGATAACTATTCTATATAATAACAGGTCCATTTTAATGTGCCAGAATTCTGTTTACATAAGCAAGGAATAATGATACTTAAGTAATTAGAAATAGTTCAAAATAGAAAAACCAAATTGGAAGAGAGCTAGAGTGCTTAGCAGATACTTCCAGAGCACAGAAAAGCAAAAGAGTGAATATACAGATGATACTAGCAGACTTTAGAAGACTACAGAGCATGGTAGAAGAGCAAGAAAATACTGGAAAGAAAAGTTAAATGATATATCTGAATAGTTGAAAGTATTGGTGTACAGCTTAAAAAGGTCTGAATCATGGGAAATCAGATGAGCAGATAAGTACAAATGTGAGAAAGGGTCATGGAACACAGATCAGCCAACAAACATAGAAGAGAAAAGTCTTGAAAGAGTCTGTCCTCTTATAGATATCACATAAACATTATATATTATAAGATATAAACCATTATAGTTTAGTAAATATAATGTATAATGTAGTAAAGAACTCTCTATCAAGTTCTACTGTAAAACCCTAGTGTGAGAGTGATGAAGCTGAGCCAGTCTTACTTTAAGTTTATATATACCTTTACTGTTTTAATGTTGGTTGCTACAATACTTAGCAAAAGTTGTAAGTAGGGTTAGGGCTAGATAACAAAGGTATTATATTATAGTCACAATATGTCACATAGTTATCACATATATCATGTAATAAGATATATAATGGACAGATAATTAGAAGTTAGATAATAGAACTGTTGATAGAAGTTTCTAGAATAAAGAATAGTAGTTATGATAACTTATATAGACTATTAAGACAACTATAACAGAGATGTGGAGTTTACACTTCAAGTTTCAGTGAAAATCTAAGTCTATTACTCATAATTACTTGGTATTTGACTTATCTTCAGAGAAAACCTAAGAGAACAAAATGGAGTTTTCTAGAAGCAGGAACTATCAGAGTAATCTATACTAATCAAATTAACTATCAAGCAGAACATTATCTAGTATCATATTCTAACCCAGTCATGTTTATCTCAATTCACAGATAATATCTATCAACCTACCTGTACTCCCAAGCCTCTTCTGGTATAGATTAACACTCTCTATTTCATATCAATTACTCCTTGGATATCCTTGCTAGACTTTCTGACAATCTCATAAATCTCTATTCTTATATCTAAGAACATTCAAACCTAGAGTAACTTACTTACAGTCTCCATTTCTAAATAACTATCTTAGATAGAGTACTTAGTATATAAGCTAGTAGTTACATTGTAAGCCCTCATTATGAAAATTCATCATGAAAATCAACCAAAACTGACACTTACTTCTGATATTTGTAACAATATACCTCATCACCTTCTAGTAGGCTTGTTTCTCACAAGACCTTTATGTTAGGAACAGATCAGCTACTGAACCAGTTATGCTAAAAGTACACAATGTCAAACTTAGCTTTGACATCTGGCTAGTACTATATATGTACTTCATACTATACTTCTGATAATAATGTTAGAGTTATGAACAATAGACTCTATTTTATTTTATTTTTTCATTTTCATTTTCATTCCTCTTTTATTTAGGGTTAGAGTTTAATGTGACATCATGGTCACAACTGTCATGTGATTGTAATGGAATATAGTAGAATATTCTAGAATAATGATATCATACAATGTATTTAACACATGTTGGTCTTAAGGCTAATACATGGTCATTTAGGGTAGGCTAAAGTAGTAGAGCATGGACCATTTGTGTGTAGTATATAAGATAGACAATCCTGTACAGAGTTCTCTATTGGGTTTTCTTATAATTAACCCAATCCAAGGTTTTACTTTTGACTATAACACTTGTGTCTTAAGTCATAACACTTTAAGTAAGACTTCTGAAATATACAACCAGTATGACTAGTAGAGACATAACATATAAGCTGAAGTTAAAGGTCATTTAACATTTATATTCCACATTTCAGATAACTTTACTTTCTCATCTGTCTTCCAAGAACTTACTACAGATCTTAAATAACAAGATGTGAACCATGTCTAATATCTAGAATAATTATATCAGATGGTTGGGAACCTTGATAAAAACATCTAAAACATTAGCCAGAGATAGTGGAAACTTATCAGATGATGGTAGAGAGTATGGAATAATCATATAACAATAGTACTAAACAGAGTTTAAGAATAGAAATTGTAGAAGTATCTTGATCAAACTCCATAGGGTTGATGACAGATAGTAGTAGTGTTCATACCAAACTTCATAGGATTGTGGTAGAGTTTAAGAATATTATTAGTAGTATGAAATATGGTCTCTTTACATCTAAGTTAAGTTTTCTTACATCTATCTCCCCTTCTAGATTGCTATAACTTAAAGCAAGAAATATTGACCTGAACTTAATTTGTTCAAATTTCTCTGCTCTGATAAATTGTGATGCATGGATATTTAAGTAGTAAAACTTGACTATCTTGTTTGATATAAAAATATCAGATGTATTTTCCCAAAAGTTAGCTTCTAACCCAAAATTCTTTCACTTGATTAGATACTAATACCTTTTATAATGTCATCAGCTATTTAAAACAAGTTCTATCACCTATTCTTCATTATTATCTACAATTACAGGGTATAGAGGTAGTAGTGCTTGTCTATCTAGTATTAGATCATCAGGAATAGTAGTTAGCTTTACTATGTTGAATATTGGATGCAGTTTTTTATGGATGGAGAAAGCTTCAATCTATAAGATATGTAATCAACTTGTTTCTCTATAGTGTATAGTCTGAGATACTAGTGTGCAATTTTAGCAGAGAGGTACATAGTATGGATATCTGAAGTATCTAGGAGTATCTTATCACTAGGATAGAAGATAGGGCCAGACATATAATGTCTGTTACAGTATCTAATTATGTTGTTCTGAGATTTATAGATAGTAGACTTTACTTCTTCTAATATAGACTTTATCCACTTCACAAACTGTGATACTTCTTCTAGTTTGAACTTCTTTTGGTGAAGTTTCAAGTCTATCTGTAGAAAACATCTTGTATTAAGAAGAGATAAAGGTTGCTGAATAAACAAATATATATGGTTATTGTACTAGAACTCAGCTAGAGAGAAAATATCATGCTAGTTATCTTGTTGTTCACTTACAAAGAGCTAAAGATATTGATCAAGCTCTTATTTATCCATTCAGTTCAACCTTAACCCTGAGCAAACAGTAGAGTTTCTTTGTGGAAAGAGTAGTGAACTGCAGTCCACAGTTAGACATGATGTGTATGGAGAAGTCATACAACTTCTATACATAGTATAGAAAGAGTTTGGCTACTTTTTCTATGCTTACTATAGTATGGATCAGAATAAAGTAAGTAGTTTCAAACATGGAGTCCACCACTGTTATGACTGCATCAAACTCTACAGACTTTAGAAGTTTCACAATAAAGTCTATACTAATTGTCTTCCATCTTGCATTTGGAATAGATAAGAGATGTAATTCTCTAAGAGGTAGATTATTAGGGTAACTGTGATAAAAACATAAAGTTGGTACTTCAAGTTCTAGGAGAACCTAAGTGATATTGATATAGCTACATACACCACTCATCTTCAGAAGAACATAAGAGAATAAAATAAGATCTCTTAAAGACAGCAACTATCCTAAATACTCTAAACTATATTCCAATCTAATAGAATAACACTGATATAAGCAAAGAATAATAATTTCAAGATAGTTAGAAACAGTAATGGAAACATTTAGAATATTGTCCAGAATAAGAAAAGCTTATCTGATAGCAATCTGGGATACAAATGGATAGTTATACAGTTGAGAGAGGTAGTTAGAGAGGTAGTCAAAGTTATCACATGGGACAGCAAATAGGATAGAATGAACTCTGTGGTATTAGCAGTAGATATTGTAGTTGGTGACATAGCAGAGATTATGAAGTCTATGGTGCTAACATTAAATAATGGAGTTTGTAATCTTCTTACATAAATGCTAGATAGGCTTAGTCTACATACAAAGATCATAGATGCTAATATACTATCTAATATATCCTGATATTTGTAGCTATCAATAATTCTGTAAAATCAATTTCAAAGTCTTCTAGCATCCTACATGTCTAGCTATCTTCAAGTCATACTATTGTTCTTAGATTACTCTGAAGAGCATACAAATCTTATAGACAATTTTATAAATAGCTGTTAAAGTTTCCATATAGCTTTTAATACTAGTCTTCTTTTTTCTGTTTATTACTATGGCAGATATCTATCAAGAGAGCTTTCTTCTCATCTTTCACTACTGTTATGATTTAATAATCTTAGAGTTGATCAAAGAAAGAAACCTTGTATTAGGGTTAACACAAGAAAACTCAATAGAGATCTCTGTACAAGATGGTCTACCTTATATACTAATTACTCATGGTCTATGCTCTACTACTTTAGCCTATCCTAATTGACCATATGTAAGCCTTAAGGTTAATATGTGTTAAACACATTACTATAATATCATTATTCTAGAATCTTTTACTATATTCTATTGTGACTACATGACTTTGTGACAGTGACAGTGACTTGTGTCACACATTGTGTGACTGATTTGTGACAATCATGACATTATACTAAACCATAACCCTAAATAGAAATAAATAGAAAATAAAAAAATAAATAAAAATGAAGACTATTGTTCATGATTCTAACAACTACCATCTCTTCCATTACCCAAATAGTAAGAAACTCTAGCTTAATCAAAATTATATGCTTATTGTTATAAGAGCTAGTATTATGGTTTAGTTATTGAGATAGAGTGTTAGACTTACCCATTAAATTTCCAAGATAGTAATACAACAAGAAATTAAATCTAGTTAAATACAATAACTACCATGGTTGTCTATAGTTGAGATATTTAGCTATTATAAATTAACCTAAGTTCTTGTAGTCTATTCAAGTATCAACTAGAATTTCTGTACCTTTTAGGAAGTGCTACTACTTCTCAGATGCTCAAATAACTACCAACATCTCCTTGTCATAAATATTATAGTTGTGTTCAACTACTAAAAGAGATTTTCTAAAGAATACAACAAAGTACTGCTTGTTGTCTTTCTTAGACTGTTGGAATAGAACCACTCTAGTCACAAAGTCTAAGCTATCTGCTTTGATATAAAATAGAACTAAAGTATCTAGAGAAGCTAGAACTGGTGCTGTAGTAATAGCTACCTTTAATACAGTGAAAGTGCACTGCTAGTCTAGACCTCAAACCCAAGTAGTCTTGTTGCTGGTGATATTAAAGAAAAAACAAGCTATGAATAAACTTATAGTGAGAGTTGATGAACCTCAAAAATACTTGTATGTCAGTATAGTTCTAAGAGATATGCCAGTCATGAACTCTAGCTATCTTTACTAGGTTTATTGTAACTTGGTCATAAGAGATGACAAGCTTTAGATATTCAATCTGTTATTTATCAAACATACACTTTTTGGAATAGAGGAATGGCTTGTACATGTTCAGAACTTGCAGAACTCTGCAAACAGCTTTGTAGTGCTTTTTTAAAGATCTAAGTGAAGATAAAGATCTAGGTAGACTATCATAATTTCTTTTGATATAAGATCCTAAAAGATGTCATTCATTCATTATCATCTGAAATGTAGCAATGTTGTTTGACATGCCAAAGAAGATTACCAAGAGTTTTAAAAATACATGGTTAATGTGAAAGGTAGCCTTCTACTCATTTCTGAGCTTAATACACATGTTGTTGAATTCTAAGAATATATTAAATTAATGAAGTACTTAGTATCTTGAAGCTGAGATTTTGAAAATCAGGGAGAGCAGATATCTATTCTTTACTACCATAGCATTGAGAGTTCTATAGTCTTAAAGAGAACCATCCTTCTTTCCAATGAAAAAAACTAGGTCAGCCATAAAAGACTAAGAGAGGTGTATTCAACCTATATAGAGATTTTCAGCTAGAAAGATATTCAGCTCAGACTACTCTACCAGTGACAGTGAGTAAATCTTAAAGAGCTTAAGCTCTGTACTAGGAACAAGTTTGATGGCATAGTCCTATCTATGGTGATCTAAAAGTACATCAAAGATAAATGTAAATACTAGCTTAAAGTTCTGAATATGGGGCAGAAATTATAAGATAGTTTTCATAGATGCATAAGCTTGGTTAAAGACTGTAAAGAGATATTGAAAAGTTGTAGTAGCAGCATGAAGGTCTAGTGTTGAAGCCTTAAAGAGTATTCTAGTTATGTAAATACAGTTTCTAGCATCTTCATAGTTTAAGAAGTGATAAAAAAATTGTTTTCAGAGTCTTCTATTAATGTGGGAAGTAATTAGTTGCTTTATATTTTCTATTTTATGATATAACATAATATAATATTATCAGATCACCTAATGAGCCATACATTGCTTCTCTCTCTTTTACTCCCATCTTGTATAATAGTACCCATGTCCAATAGAAAACTAGCAAATACATTGTTCTCTTTCACTCTAAATCCTTAAAGCAATTAACAAGAACTGACTAATGTCAGAAACCAAAAAATGAATATCAAAGTTGACATATCCAAAAGTCAGTTAATGTTGTTTAGCTCTGATAGTTCTAGAGAGTTATCAATGCACTTGAATGCTTCATTTATGGCATATGCTAACAGAGTTCAAACATTAGCCAAATAGGCTAAGCAAGTAGAAAATATAAAACTTCAAAGTTTTAGCTCTGCCCTTTTCTATATAATTATAAGAGAAGAAATGAATAATACTAGCTAGTAGTTGAGATACTTGATTCTTATATTACCAACATGTATACTCCTCAAGGCCAAGTAGCACCAGCTATTCTTTATACTGATAAACAATCTATGGTTACTAATAACATAGTCACTTTTTAAGACCTAGAACTATCAGTAATTTTCTATGCTATCAATCAATCTGTTGATCCATAATTATAGGATAGTAATTTCTGTCCAATTTCTATTTTTGGAATCAATGATTATCTAGAAGGTAATACTAAAAATATCACATACTTACTTTACAAAATTGTAGCTTTTATCAAGCAATGGAAACTAGAGGATAAAATAGCAGATAACATCACTCAAATTGCAAAGTTTGATTTTACAGCATAGAATTTCCTCTTGGCAAGCAAATCAGGTTAGAACAAACTAGCAGCAAGTAAGAACAAAACTTTCAGGCAAAATGTGTCTTTGCAATTTAATAAGGTACATACTAACAGTATGGTTTCTGGCAAATCATTTTTTGGTAAATTAACAAAAGAGAAGAAAACAGATATTTCAAGAATTCTCTCTCCAATTCCTCCTAGGCCTAGTAAAAGTATCTTGGCTAAATTAAAGATAATATTAGCAAAATAATCAAGATTAGAGAAGCATTTCCCAAACTTTCTTCTAATAAAGTTTTAAAAGTACACAGAGTCATCAATAAGTTAGATATCAAAGATAAACCAAAGTTCA
>Ga0157359_1000305_pt1 | contig 16977 bp, 12 predicted proteins | sample AttcapACBM3_FD_111482 | JGI IMG/M metagenome (GOLD analysis project Ga0157359, IMG submission 111482) | Fungus gardens microbial communities from leaf cutter ant in Botucatu, State of São Paulo, Brazil - Atta capiguara ACBM3 | ecosystem: Host-associated > Fungi > Mycelium > Unclassified ...
GTGCACAGTAGTGAGCATGGACCATTGGTAGTAGTATAAAAGATAGACTAGTTTGTAAAGGGATCTCTATCAAGTTCTCTTATGTTACTCAATACAAGAGTTGTTCTTTTATCCCACTCTTAGGATTTAAGATCATAACAACTATCTTCAACTATAATATATTATATATCTTATAACTATTATACTGTTATGACTTGAATCTCAAAGTGTTAAGATAAAAGAAAAACCTTATATTGGGTTAATACAAGAGAACTTGATGGAGTCCTTAGTATAATATATTTATCTTTATCTATATATACTATGTTATGACTTAGGTTCAAGCAGTAAAACAAAAGATAACTCTTATATTGAGTAACACAAGAAAACTTGATAGAGTTTCAAGTACAAACTAATCTACCTTATATACTATAGACTGTGGTCTGTATATATATTATAACTAACCTACTCTAAAGCTCTATAAGACTAATATACTATTGTTATGCTGTATAATATTATTTATTCTAGAACCTTTTATATTTTTTGTATTATGTGATCATGTAATCTGTGACTATGATATATGTGACTACTCTATAACAAATGTCATGTTCTATCATGCTTTGTAACTTGTATGATTATTATGTATGATGTTATATTATACTCTTCATTTAAGTCTAAAAATAAATGGAAAGGAAAAATAAAAGAGAAATAAAATAAATAAGAATCAAGTCTATTATTTACACCTCTAATATCTAAAGTCTATATGCTTTTTATAAGGCTAATATATTATTGTTATATTATATAATATCATCTATTTTAGAACTTTTTATGATATTTTCTGTGTTATGTAATCATGTGATTTATGACTGTGACATATGTGATTATTATCTATTATACTCTTTACCTAAGTCCAAATAATAAAAATGAAAATGAAAACCAAAATAAAATAAAATAAAATAAAAGAAAAAGAAAAGAAAAGAAAGTCAAGTTCAATATTTACAACTTTAACATACTAAGCTGATAATCTGTGTATAATTACATATAACCTACTGTAAGAGAACTTACTGTCAGAGTTGATAATAATAGACTTATTTTATTTTAATTTTAATTTTTTTGGACTTAGGGTTAGGAGTTAATGTAATAATAGATATATGATATAACATAGTATTACACATCTGTCACAAGTCACAGTCACACAATCATATGTTATAGAAAAATATAGAAGGTTCTAAAATAATGATATCATATCACATATTAACAGTATATAGTACACATGTCCCTTTAGAGTAGGCTAGGTTATTGTTGCACAGATTATTTACTATATATAAGATAGACACTTTGTAACTGGAACTCTATTGAGTTTTCTTGTATAATTTCTATATAAGATTTTTCTTTTTTGACTTAACTTACTTTCTTACTATTCTTGACTGGGAGCAATACTACTCTTGGTCAAGAAGAATTGCTGAACTATGTGTTAGAATTGCAAAGAATAGACTTTATTTTATTTCTCACTTTTATTTTTTCTTTTTGATTTATTTTCCATTTTTGAACTTAGAATTGAGGTTTAGTGAAATATCACAAATAACTGTCACAAACTGTCACACTATGATACTGTCACAGTCATATCATCACATGCTCATATAATATGATAAAAAATAGCAGAAGGTTCTGAAAAAGAATAACATCATACAATGAATTATACACATATTGGCCTTAAGACTTACATATGGTCATTTAGGGTAGACTAAAGTTATGTTAATACTAATACAAGGTTCTACTTATTGATTAACTCTAAGATCTTTGAGTTATAACATCCTAGATATAAGAGGTGTACTAGCTAGGCAGTGGAAGCTTAGCCATTTATTTTGTACCAAAGCTCACTGGTACTTAGTAAACATATCATCTTTTGTAGACATGTTAAATAGTAATTTTCATATAGAAGCTTTGTATTACAGGATCTACTGATAACCTGTCTATGCAGGAAAATGATAGTGACTCTTCAGATATTGTCTAGAGTAAAATGACTTTCTTAAGTCAAAATTGTATACAATTTAATTAGGGCAGTAGTTAGTAGATTAGATAGTCAGTAGATAGTGTGAGGTAGACAAGAAGAGTACTGCTAGCACCTACAGAGATTGAGTTAAGTTCAGATTACAAGTCAGAGGGAAAAACCAGCACTAGTTCTATTTTATTTCTATATACTTCATTATATTCTATCCTATACCCCCACTATTTTCACCCATCTCAATTAATTTATCTCCATTTTACTACAATATAAGCTAACATAGCTCAATCAACTTGGAATAGTTAGTCAGGCAGCAATAAGAGCAAATAGCTGTCTTACAGACACTGATTGCTTAAGCTAGTCTAGGAGAAGAGGGAGTAGCAGCAATTTCCTGACCCAACAAAGTAGATATGGCTAAGCCACCAACATTCAGTGGAAAAACAAGAAAGTTTTTAGGTTTTTTGATAGTATGTAGGCTTTTTATAAGAATAAAGATAAGGAGTGATTTAGTAGAGGAATAGGTACAATGAGTTTTATCCTATATGTAGAGAGGATCAGCAGATATATAAAAAGAGAACATAATAAAGGATTTGAAGAGTGAAAATATAAGTTATACAACAATGGGGGAGTTTTTATCAGATTTCAAGAAAGAATTCAAAGAAAAAGAAGAAGAAACAGTAAAGGTGGTAGAGCCAAAAAAAGTGAAGCAGAGAAGTAAGACAATAAAGAAGTTTATATAAGAATTTAGTAGAGTAGTCAGAAAAAGTGGTTATAAGGGAAAGCCATTGGTAGAAGAGTTTAAATGAGGAATGAAGGAGGTAATTTGGCAAAAACTAATGGAATCAGAACACCCCTAAGAGTATTGAGCAGTGGTATGAAAGAGCAGTAAATTTAGATAGGTATTAGAGGGAGAGCAGGAAAGAAGAAGAAAAATTGAGAGGTAGGAGGAAGACAGAAGCTCTGGCTCAAAGGTTGAATACACCAGCAAATACTAGTAGAGTATAAGAACAACAATTTCCTTAGCTCCAAGTTTGGCCCAGAAGACAAGAGGTTTTTCAACAGTGAGTTTTGGTAGGATCTGCTCTAATAAAGGGAGTAGAGAGGATGAATATAGTTGTTATAAACTCAAATCAATGGGCAGGGTCTATTATTATGCTGGAAAATGCTTTTTTATGAAAAAATGTAATCTTCTAAGGTTTTGAGCATATAAAACCTCTTTAAAAGTATTAGCAAGAAGATCTTATACTAAATGATGCCTCAGGATCTCTTAAGTAAACAACACTTAAGGGGTGGTGTGGTAGCCATTAACCAAACCTGATTCTGAGTAAGAGAGATCTTTGGGGACAAGGAATGCCACTCACAAATGACTAGCTATAGATTATAGGTATTCATAAGAGAGTTTTACCAAGTTACACACATTTGGACAGTTGAATAAGACAGGTACTCATTAGATCAGAAGCCAACAGAGTTCAAAATGGAAGAATGGAAAGAAGCAGCCATGGAAGTAAAAACAGAGAGGATGAAATAAGCTCTCACAAGCAAAGATCAATTATTGGATTAATGTTGGATTACAAATAAAGAAATAGCTATATACTTGTGAAGTTTGAGAATGTTTTATTATGTTTTTGGGCCTTATTCTCTATTTTCATTCTTTGTATTTTTAGACTAATACATAAGCCACAAGTTGTCAGATATACAAAGCTTTGACTCTATTTTTTTATTTAAATTCCTTTTCTTTTTCTTTTTTTTACTTTTCTGTTTCTTTTCTGTTTCTTTGATTTAGGGATAGGGTTAGAGTGATGTCACAATCACACTGTCACACATCAGTCACATCAGATGACACAGTCATAGTAATGGTCACACAATCACAAAGACACAAGGAACAGGATAAAATGTCTAAGAATAAGAATATTATATGACATGTATAATACATGTTGACCTTATGGCTGACATATGGTCTTTAGGGCAGACTCAAAATAGTAGAGCACAGACCATCACTAGTTAGTATATATAGGTAGATACATTGTACTAAGAACTCTATCGAGTTCTCTTATATTAACCTAAATACAAGATTCCTTTCTTTGATCAACCCTGAGGTCATTGAATCATAACATGAGTGGAGGGGAGTAAGAAAGAGGACTCCTATCCAAACACCCCCACTTAAGAGCAGTTTAACTTTTATTTTATTAAGTGAATATCATTAGTACTTACTATTACTTTTAATGAGTTCCGGAGAGTTCTAGTAGTTTGGGAAAGGCTAGCAAGATAATTATCAGTTAGTATCTTCAGCTATAAAGTTTTGACTTGAGAGGTGCCTTTAAGATGGATCACTTGAGATAGATAATGTTGTTGGAGACTCTTAAGGAGCTTTGCAATCTATTCACTAGATTTTCCAAAGAAACTTGTTACATAGTATAAGGTTTAATATTTAGGAGTATGTTAGCAAGGGAAAGTATTTGTAAGCAGATAATACTCATATATTTCTGTTAATATTCCTTCTAACCTTACTCTTTTACTTTTATAAGAGTTTTTTTGAGAGTTTTATAAGTTTTAATCTTATTTTATATTATTGTTTCTATATCTTCTATTGATTCCTGATGCTGATATTATCCTGTTTGAATTCTTTAGTGCATAGTTAAGAGCTAGTGTTGCATAGTTCTTATTGCATTCTAATATAATCTCTTTTCTGCTCAATCTTTGTCACCATACCAAGATACAACTCATATGTGATGGAGGTGGACTATGGTAGAAACTGTTATAGTTGTGGGGTTTTGAACATTTGGCAAGAAATTTCAGGAATAGGAGAATTGTGGGATAGAGAAGGAAACTTGAATATGAAGACAATTTGAATGCTAGTAATTTAAATAGGAAATAAAATCTAATAGTCCTCAATTAGGTTCTAACTATAATAGGTTTGTAATACTCTCTAGAGTAATGGACAAAGAAAGACTGATATATATAAGAAATGTAGATGGTTTTTTCAACAAGGAGAGACCTATTAAGTATACAGTAGAGGTGAATATTTATTACTAGAGACATAGGGAGAGAACAGAGATCAATGTGATTAGAGAACAGAAGTGGAGTGTAATTTTGGAAATGTCATGGCTTGCTCACTACAATCCAGAAATTGACTGAAGAACAGGAAAGATGAAGATGACAAGGTGCTCAGAGAAGTTTGGGAAACAGTAGAGACCAAAGCAGGGAAAACAAGGGTAGCAAAAAGAAAAAGAAAAAAAGAAGAAAGAAGTGAGAAAAGAAAGAAAATAAGAAAAAACCAAAAAAAGAGAGAATGATAGAAGTAAAGAAGGTGGCAGAAGAATAGGAAATCTGGGATAAGGAGAAAGAGGCAAAGAAGTTGGTACCAGAACAATTTCATTGGTAGATACATATATTTGGAAAGAAAGCAAGTGAGAGAATGTTAATGAAGAAGTTATAAGATTATGTAATAGAGATGAAGAAAAGGTTTGTACTAAAAAAGGGGAAGGTGTATCTATTGTCAAAGGAAGAGAGGGAGAGATGCATGACTTCATCAAAAAACAATTGAGGAAAGAGTATATTAGACCCTTGAAATCACCTCAAATAGTATCTGTATTCTTTTTAGAAAAAAAAGACAATAAAAAGAGAATAGTTCAGAACTATAGATATTTAAATGAGTGGAGTATTAAAAATAACTATCCTTTATCTTTAATTTCAGATATTGTAGAAAATATTAGCACTAAGAAAGAGTTTATAAAGCTGAACTTGAGATGGGGCTAGAATAATGTATGAATAAAGGAGGGAGATGAGTAGAAGACAGCATTCATAACTCTAGAAGGGTTGTTTGAACCAACTATTATGTTCTTTGGACTCACAAACTTTCTAGCAACATTTCAAACAATGATGAACAAGATCCTTTAAGACTTAATCAACACTGGAGAAGTAGTGAGTTTTATTGATGATGTTATAGTAGAAATGAAGGAAGTATTATCACATCTTGTATTCTGACCACATTCACTCCAACCTACAGATAACCTCCTATCCCTTATCTGCACTCTCAACCTTTTTTGGTACAGATCACACCTGTCCATTCTACCTCAGATGTTCTCATAGGTCTAAAGATAACTCTATAGATCTCTATTACTTAACATATAAGGATCATTAAAAATTACAGTAACTTGCTTAGCAGTTACATTCTAGATAGCTACTCTAGGTATACTAACTAGTATATAATTTAGTAGTCTACACTATAGTAGTCATTCTGAAAATTTACTAAAACTAGTATCCTCCCTTTTATATTAGTAATGACACACCTTGCTATCTTCCAGTGGTTTTCTATCTGCTAAATTCCTAAACCCTGATTTAAAATATGCAACTATGTGATTTATAGAGGTATAACATATAAGCTGAAGCCTAAGGTTATTCCAATTTATCTTTCATGTTCTTGGATAATGTCTAGTTACTCATTTTGAACTTCTGAGATGTCCTTCTAGATCTTGGATAATAAGGTGTAAACTGTGTCTAACAGACATAATGAAATAGTAGAAGAGGTAGTAAAAAGGATGGTAGAAAACAATTTATATATGAAACCAGAGAAGTATAAGTAGAAAGTGAGAGAAGTGGGATTTTTGGAAGTAGTAATAGGACCAGAGGGAATCAAAATATAAGAAGAAAAATTAAAAGGTATATTGGCATAGTCAACTCTGAAAGGAGTTAAAGATGTACAGAAGTTCTTAGAACTTGCCAATTATGATTGGCAGTTTATCAAGGATTTTGCAGCTATAGCTAGACTATTGCATGATATAGTAAAAAAGAATCAGAAGTGGGATTGGATGGAGAAGTAAGAGAAAGAATTTCAGGAATTGAAAGAAAAATTTTCAAAAGAATTGGTGTTAGCAGCACTAGACTTAGATAAAAAAAATAAGGATGGAAGTGGATACATTGGACTATACAGTAGATGATATATTATCTATGGAGTGTGATGATAGACAATGGAGGCCTGTAGCTTTCCTCTCAAATTCTCTAAACAAGACAAAGAGAAACTATGAAATTTACAATAGAGAGATGCTAGTAGTGATAAGTGAATTGGAAAACTGGAGGTATTTGCTGAAAGATGCCAAGTTTAAGTTTAAAGTTTGAACAGATTACAAGAACTTAGAATATTTTATGAAGATACAAAAGTTAAACAAAAGACAAGCTCAGTAGACACTTTACCTGTTAAGATTTGACTTTACTTTGAAGCATGCTCCAGGAACAAAAATGGGAAAAGCAGATAGACTTAGTAAAAGACTAAATTAGAAAGTAGGAGTAGAAGAAGACAATGAAAATCAGACACTAATTAAAGAACAATGGATCCATAGTTTAGTAGAAGTAGTAATAAAGGGACCTAAAGTGGAAATACTAGAAAAAAATAAAAATAGCTTGGGAAAAAATGAAGAAGTAGTTAGAGTAGTAGAAGAAATAAAGAAAATAAGAATTAAAGTATTATGAGGAGATGAGTGGCAGATAGAAGGAGATTTGGTATTAAAAGAAGGGAAGATATATATGCTAAAGAATAATAAATTGAGAGTAGAGATAATCCAGTTGCATTATAATATACTAGTGGCTGAACATAGAGAAAGATGAAAGATGACAGAGCTAATAATAAGAAATTACTAGTGGCCAGGAGTGATAAGAGATGTGAGGAAGTATGTGGATAGATGTGATCTATGTCAAAGAATGAAAAATAGGACCAAGACACCAGTGGAAAAGTTCAAGCTAAACAAAGTTCTAAAGAAACCATAAACATACTTGATAGTAGACTTTATTATGAAGTTGCTATCATTAGCTAGGAAAGATATAATCCTAGTAGTCTGCAATAGGTTGTTAAAAATGATACATTTTGTGACAATTGTCAGAGTGGCAAAAAGTAGACTTTATTTATTCTATTTTTCTTTTCCATTTTCATCTTCTTTTAGATTTATCTTCTAGTTTTGAACTTAGGGTTAGGATTTAGAATGATATCACAAGTCACTGTTACAAAAAGTTACATTACAATGCTGTCATGGTCACACTGTCATATAATCACATAATGGAAGATGGTAGAAAGGTCTAGAAAGAATGACATTATATAATATATTATATATATGGTCATTTAGGGTAGGCTAAAGTAGTAGAGCATGGACCATTAGGTTTTAGTATATAAGAAAGACAATTCTATACAGAGTTCTCTATTGAGTTCTTTTGTATTAACTCTAATACAAGGTTTTTTTACTTGACCTACTTTAAGGTTTTATAATTGTAACAGCAATGATAGAGAGAACATCAGTAGAAGGGTTGGCAAGATTGTTCAGAGATAATGTGTAGAAGTTATATAGGTTACTAGAGAGTGTAGTTCTGGATAGGAGACTATAGTTTGCAATAGAATTGATAAGAGAAATGAACAAAATGCTGGAGATTGAAATAAGGTTGTTAAAATTCTTTTACCTATAAATAGATGGGCAGACCAAACAAATAAGTCAGGAGTTGGAACAATATCCCCAATTTTTTATTAATCATAGACAAAAGAATTAGCTAGAATAGCTAGTAACAGTAGAATTTGTAGTCAATAATAAAACATATTTAGTAATCAAAGTGTCTCCATTCATGGAAAACTATAGTAGAGAGTTGAGGATAGGAGCAGATATTAGAAGAAAAGAAAAAGTGGAAAAAGCCATGAAATTTGCAGAAAGAATGAAGAAAGTTCAGAAGGAGGTAGAGATAGTGTTAAAAAAGGCTCAGAAGAAAATGAAGCAGCAAATAGATAGGGGAAGAAAGAAAGTGGAAAAATAGAAGAGAAAAGATAAAATAATGTTGAGTATAAAAAACTTAGTGTTCAAAGAAAGACTAGTAAGGAAATTAGTGGACTAATATGTTGGTTTATATATCATTGATGAAGTAGTTTCTACTAATGTAGTCAAATTACAACTGCCAACATTAATGAGAATTCATCCAGTTGTGAATGTTAGTCAGATAGTACAATATAGAGAATAAGTAGGGGGACAGAAAGTAAAAGAAGTGAAACTAGTTGAAGTAGAGAGAGTCAAAGAATAGGAAGTAGAAAAAATACTAAAATAAAAGTGAGAGAAGTAGTAAAGTATTTAGTATAATAGAAGAAGTTTATGATAGAACACAATACTTGGAAAAGGGAGGAGAACTTAGAGAATACAAAGGAAGTAGTAGTTGAATTTGAAGAGAGGATAAACAAAGAAGTAAGATAACAGAAAAAGTCAGATATAGCAGAAGAAAGAGACTTCAGAAGAGGAGAGTTACCAGAGAAGTACACACCAAAGATGCTATATGGATGGGATAATAGACAGTTTAAGGCAGAGTATTTAAATAAGTTAGAAAGGAACTGGCAAAAATAGAAGTCAGTTTCTTTGGAGGAGAAATCTTGGAGAGAGGGTAATGTCAAAGTTGAAGATAGTGGACTTATTTTATTTTATTTCTCATTTTTATATTTTCATTTATATTTCATTTTTTGGACCTAGAATTAGGAGTTAACATGATAATAGAAGAATATAAAAGGTTCTGGAATAATGATATTATACCACATATTCTTTTAGGGTTAGCTAGATTATTGTAGTATGAGCTATTAGCCAAGTGTATATAAGGTAGACATTTTGTAACTGGAACTCCATCAAGTTCTCTTGTGTAAACCCTATACAAGATTCTTCTTTTGACTTATCACTGAGTCTTGAGTTGTAATAGATGTCTTAGAAGAAACTAAAACAAAAGAAATAATATTGAGCAATATGTTAAGAGCACAAACATCAGTAGTATTAGATAAAATAGTACCAGAGATAATAACATCAAGGTGTATAGTTCCAGATCCAGGATAGTTTGATGAAAACCAGATGAAATTTGAAGATTGGTAGAGGAACATGTAATTGTTCCTCAAGAGCAACAAAGTTATAGCAACAGATAATAAGATTACTGTGATATTAACCTAACCTAGAGGGAATACAGCTGGTATTTATACCCAGAGGAAGATTGACCAGATAAAGGGCTAAGATAATACCCAAGATTGGAATAACTTTGTAGAAGAAATTAAAATAACATTCAGTAACAAGAGCAAGAAAGCAGATGCCAAATGGAATCATTTAGATAGAAAAAGAAGCACATCACTGATTTTATAATTAAGTTTAAAGCACTAGTTATGAAGACTAAAACCAATAATATAAATACTATACTTTTGTTAAAGAAGAATGTTAGAAGTAACATTATTAAGACAATATGAATTTATAGAAAACAGATAGAACTATAAGATGTGATCAGACATTGCTTATAGAGGAAGAGAATTACTCATGGATATTAGAAAAGCCAAAGACAATTATGATAATAATGGAAAGCTTAGGTGCTTTGACTACAATATCTATAAATATATGGCATAAGACTACAAGAAGCTGAATAAATAAAGAGAGATTAGGAAGTGTTACAAATGTGACAAAGTAGAACATCTTGTAAAGAACTGTAGGTTAAGATAGAAGAAGAACAGAAGTATAGAAGAAGAATCAAAAGATGAGGACAAAAAGAATAATAGTAAAGAAGCAGGTTTTGCTACAGGTTTATAGTAGGCATAGTATAATGAATCTTTGTATATAGTAATTCTCTATGGAATTAATATGTTATTCCTCAATAAAAAGATAACAAAGAAATGTCATGATATGTTTGAACTCTGATATTTTAATTTAATTTATTTTTTAGACAATGAAGAGGCATGTGACCATAGTCACATGATATGTCACATAATGTAATATCATAGGTCTGGAACAATAACATCAAAGACATGGTTGTAGTATGTTTATCTTATAGTAACAGTATAGTGGACTCATAAACAACATATATAGTTTAGAATAGGACTTGTACTAGTAGTATATATAGTATAAAAATATATTGAAAACTTCTTGTCAAGTTCTCTTATAATCCTCATGAGATATTTTATTTTTAAGTTTGCTTTAGTAATCTATTGGTCATCTTGACTAGTGGTTGTTACAACAAGAGAGAGAACTCAACATGCATATAGTTATAGCTCAAGATACTAGTTGACTTAGGATGTATCTATATGGATATAAATAAATAACTAGTGAAATAAAAATGGATAATAGTATTACTATCTAGAATATCTGATACTTTCAATGCAGATAGAATTCAAAGTGGAAATTACAAAGTAACTTAGTTTATACCACTTGAAATAGAAATTAATAAATATATGGAAAATATTGACATGATAGTAATAGATTTAAATAGTATGAATATGTTTTTAAAACACAACTGGTTGATCAAGCACAATTCAGAAGTCAATGGGAACAAAGCGACAATATGGTTTACAGAATATCCAAGAGAATGCAAAATAAAAAACTAGGACATTAGGTTCAAATCTAGAGCTAGAAGTGTTATACCAACAGACAAAATAAATAAAAACACTAGGAAATTAGAAAGAAACCAAATCTAATAATTCTAGAAGATGTGTCATATCTCATATTCCAACCTTATCAGTTTCTACCCACAGATAACCACTAGTTCTCATTTATGTCTCTAGACCCTTTCTGATATAAATAAAAACCAGCCATATCTTTGGATGTTCTCACTAGTATAAAACAACTTCATAAACACTTCTTCCTTGACATCTGAGAATCAATAGGGAACAGGATAACTTACTTAGTAGCTAGCTACCTTAGATATACTAACTAGTATATAATCTATTAGCTTACACTAAGTTTAGCACTACTTTTTTGGTGTTAGTAATAATATGTCTCACCATCTTCTAGTGGTTGTCCACCTCCTAAAGTTTTCAGTTCCAATCCAAAATATGCAACTAGTGCAACTTGTAAAAACACAGCACATATACTAAAGCTGAAGATCATCCTACTCTAACTTCCACATTTTACTTAGTTCTTAATATCCAAAGATACCTTTCTAGATCTTGGATAATGAGATATGGACCATGTCTAACAAGATGTACTAGAGTATATTTGACATTTCACTTATTTATTTAACAAGAAGAAATTTGAGAAGTTACTAGAAAGACAAGAATGAGATTACTAAATCAACTTACTAAAAGATGCACCTAAAGAGCTAAATACTAAGGCCTATACAATTATAGTTCAGAAGGAAGAAGCTTTAAACCAATAGTTGTATAAACAACTCAAGGCAAAATTAATGATAGATTAAGTTCAAGATATACAGTATTATGCTTTTATATTCTAAAGAAGGATGTATCTCTATGATTAGTATAGAATGCAAGATACTTCAACAAACTAGATCATATCTGAGGATACAGCAATGTATGGATCAAGAAAGGCAATGGATGGAAAGCAGCATTTCTAATGAATAAAAAACTATTTAAACCAAAAGTTATGCTTTTGGGTTATGCATCTTGCCAGGAATATTCCAGAGGATGATGAATAGTATATTTTGGGAGCTGTTATATAAAGGAGTACCTACAAACCACATGAACAACTTTGTAATACTAGTCAAGACTAAGAAAAAATTAGAAGAAAGAACAATATAATTTTTGAATGTTGTAGAGAAATATAATCTTTGTTTTAAATGGTCAAGATGTGATTTTGATACTGAAGAAATATCCATCTTAGGAGTAGTAGTTGGACAAGAAGGAGTACAAATGGAAGATAAAGAAAGAAGAAAGTTTTTTAGAGTTTGCAAATTTTCATAAACACTTCATCAAGATTTTCAGTCATGCAGCAAAACCTTTCAATGAACTCAAAGGAAAGAAGGAATGGAAATGGGAAAAATAACATCAAAATATATTCAAATAACTGAAGGATAAGATTACCAGTTAATTAGTACTTATGTTATCCAGAAGAGAAGGAAAACTCAGAATAGAAACTGATGCTTCAGGACATGCTATAGGAGAAGTTTTATCCCAAGAAAAAGAAAAAGAATGAAACTGATTGCACTTTTATTAAGAACAATATAGGCGGCTGAAAAAAATCATGAGATATACAATAAGGAACTATTGGCCATAGTTGAAGTTCTGACAAGATAAAGACAATATGGATGATACAGAAAAATTCAAAGTCTGGACAGACTATGAAAATCTCAAGTATTTCAGGAAACTATATAGACAACAAACAAAATAGTATCTTAAGTTGCAAGACTATGATTTTATATCATATTTTAGGAGAGATAAATATGAGATCAGATATATTGTCAAGAAAGGATCAAGTCAATACTAAAGAAAATAACAAAGATATTAAGATGATTAAAGACAAAATATGAAAAAGAAAAACAAACTACAGAGGTGGAAATAGTGATATCCAGAGGAAATAAGATTGTAAAAGAAACTACATTACTAGAAGAAATCCAGAAGAATGATACTAGGAAATAAGAAGGGCAAAAAACTAGAGAAAGATGACAGTCAAGTATGGGAAAATAACAGAGTGGTATAGAAGAATTTACATTTACAACAAGAAAATTCAAGAGCAAATTTTACAAGAAAATCATGATCTAGCAGATATAGGACATCTAGGACAACAAAAGATGCTCAATTTGATCAAGAAGAATTATTGGTGGCCAGGAATATGAAAAGATATTAAGAAGTATGTTCAAGAATGCCAAAAATATTAACAAAACAAAGTACAACACATAAAGAAGGCAGGAGGACTTCATCTATTGGAAATACCCTAAGGACCATAGCAGGAAATTAACATTGATATCATAGAACTGCTCCTAAGATCAAATGGAAAGAATATGATAGTGGTTATAGTGAATTGATTTACAAAGATAATCAAACTCAAGACAATAATAGTAGCAGTATTATTGGAGGAAATAACTAAGATTTAATAAAACAATATATGGAAAATACATAGAGCTCCAAAGAAGGTTCTCAGTGACAGAGAATCCCAATTTGCCTCGCAGTTTATAGAAGACTTATATAAGATATCAGGAATAGAAAGAATATTGTCAATAGCATATTACCCTCAAACAGACAGTTAAACAGAAAGAATTAACCAGGAGGTTGAACTATTCTTATAGCATTATATCAATTACTAACAGAACAATTAAATGGAATGGTTATCAGCAGTGGAATTCCAGTACAATGACAAAAAACACTTGGCTACAGAGTATACATTGTTCAAACTTAATTTTGGAAGATATTCATGAAAAGGGGACCTAACAATAAAGATGTAATAATAAAGACAAAGTAACCAAAACTAAAAACTTTCTTCAAAGAGTTACAAAGAAGTTGGAAAATGGTGAAAACATCTATGAAAAAATCAAAAGAAGCAATGAAAAAGCAGTTTGACAAGAAAAAACAAAACACTCATGGATTAAAGCAAAGAGACAGTGTGTGGCTAGAAGTAAAAATATCCAATCAAAATGACCCTTAATGAAGTTGGACCAAAAACACTATGGATCTTTTAAGACTACAAAGGAAATTGGACAAGGAGTATTCCAACTGGAACTACTAAAAAGATGGGCAATACACAACATGTTTAATGAAAATCTGTTAATATAATGCAAAAATCCCAATTTAATGGGCAACATATAGATCTAGTGCTACAGAAATAGAAACTGATTCATAATAGTATCCTTCTCTTAAGATTTATTCTTTGGAAAAATATATTTCCCCTTCTAAAACTTCCAATTCCTTTTGAGTTTGTTAAAGTTTATAAACATCAACTGTTCAAAATCCCTAGGTCTAAATTTGTATAATTTTCACACTTTTCTATATTCTTTCTTAAATTTCTTTACTAACTTCTTAGAGTTTTCAAGATTCTCTATATCTTTCTAGATATTTGTCTTTGGTGTATATTCCTTTTATTATACCAAATACTTTGGCTTTTCTCTTACATATTTTTTATTTAGTATTTTCTCTACTTTGTACTTTTCACTGCTATTGATTATAACTAATAATAGAGGTTCCAGTTTTTGCTCTTTCACTTGCTTCTTATATAGTACAATTCTGTCTACATTAGATAGATCTTTACTGTTATCACAATTGAAGATGGTGGACTTGATTTATTTCTCATTTTTATTTTTCTTTCTTTTTATTTTCTTATTTTTAGACTTAGAGTTGAAATTCAATGTGATATCACACATGACTGTCATATACTGTCACATATCTGTTACAAGTCACAAGTCACAGTTACACAATTATATATCACAAAAGAATGTAAAAGATTCTAGAACAATGATGTCATATTACATATTAATAGTATGTAGTACACATACTCTTTAGAGTATAGACCATTAGCTAGTATATATATAGTAGATACTTTGTAACTGGAACTCTATCAAGTTCTCTTGTGTCACTCAATATAAGGTTGTTTTGCTTTAATCTTTGAGCCTAAGTTTATAACAACTGTACTAGATAAATCTAATTCTACTGTATTTGTTAATACTATAATTTTAATTCCATAAGGTTTAATGAATTATTTTATTAACTTTTCTGTTCTCTACTACTCCATATGGAATCTCAAGTTTTTTGTACTTAACAATACTTAGTCTTCTACTTTATACTTCACTGGCTTTGCTCTCTTCTTATTTACATACTACTTTATCTCTTCCAGTACTTTTCTTAGAATAGCCTTAGTTTTCTTCTGTGTTTTCTTCATTTTCTTTATAAATTCTTCTGCTTTAGCTGTTACAAACTTAAGACCTTAGTGTTGGTTAAAAGAGTGAACCTTGTATTAGGTTAACACAAGAGAACTCGATAGAGAACTCTGTACAGGATTGTCTATCTTATATACGAATACCTAATGGTCTGTGTGAGCTATTTCTAGCCTACCCTAAACAATCATATGTATGTCTTAAGGTCAACATATGTATCATATGTTGTATAACATTATTCTTCTAGAACCTTCTACATCCTTCTATATATCATGTGACTTGTGACCATGTCATATGATGTGACCTGCTGTGTGACAGTGTGATCTTGTCACTCTAACCCTAACCCTAGTTCTAAAAATAGAATAAAGGAAAATAAATCAAAAAGAAAATAAAATAAGAAAAGAAAGAAAATAAAATAAAAATGTTAAGTCCATATCCTTCATACTTGACATTAGCACTATTTTCCTTATTTCTTGATTTAAAATCCATTTTTAGATCTTGTCTGTAGTTTTTCTTAAACAATGTTATTTTTGTTGTTATCGATATAGCTAATAAATCAGGTATTAGGCATAATTCACACTAAGAGGTGAAAGTTCATAGGGTTGTCTCTGAGATGTATAGAGTATAGAAACTTCTATCACAAAATGAACTACTCACTTGTTTGTGATATCTAAATCTTGGGTATACTCTCAGAGGTTTAGAAGTGATTTAGAAGTTCAATAATGATAAAAATGATGATGAAGATCAATATAAATATCAATGATGATAACAGATAATGATTAATGTAAATTGATATTGCTAAGTCTAATGTCTAATTCTTAAACACAAAGATATATATATAAAAGAGTGATCATCCATATGTAAGCTGTTTCTATCACATGATCAAAACTTGTATCTGATGGGAGCTGTCATCTGTCATGGCAGATATCAGGCTAATTTTAGAAGATAACTAATTATATTATTATATTGATATACTTGTATCTTTATGAATACTTATTACTATAGAATATATCATATATCATTAGAAACAGTATGATGAGCACTTTCTAGTACAAGTTTAATTATGTGAATCTATCTAGTTGTTCATGAGATAATAGCCAACAAAACTTTTACAGATACTAATAGCTTGATATCTCAGTTATTTGTTGTTACTTTTATATATTTTATATATATACAAATAGCCTTTATCTAAGGCTTTGCAGTGTAACTTAGCATAACTTAGTCTGTGAAAATTGGTTCACTAATTGTGGAGATACAAGCTGAATAAAGGTTGTGACAACTCTATATGATGAGCTCAGTGATATAGACTTACTAAAATAGTCTTGGCTTCAGCTTATGTATAGTGCTATCTGTCTGCTGTATAGTTGTAACTTAAGAAAGTGGAACAAAGTCCAAAGGGGATTAAGTACTGATATGGTGTGTCACTA
>Ga0157359_1000307_pt1 | contig 16954 bp, 13 predicted proteins | sample AttcapACBM3_FD_111482 | JGI IMG/M metagenome (GOLD analysis project Ga0157359, IMG submission 111482) | Fungus gardens microbial communities from leaf cutter ant in Botucatu, State of São Paulo, Brazil - Atta capiguara ACBM3 | ecosystem: Host-associated > Fungi > Mycelium > Unclassified ...
GCGGCAGCAAGCTGAACAGGGGACATCGCGATCTTTATGCCATCATCCATAATGCAACCTCATGTGTTTAGAAGACAAACAGGATTATTCTAAACTTTTTTCTGACATGACCAATCATTTCAGGGCCAGAAATGATCATAGTGAAAAGGATTTGCACTGATCATTTTAGATTTAAGTATTCTAAATCATTTTGTTAGGTGTTGAAGGGATAAGGGCTGCGTGTACATTGGTGTACATATGGAGTAATCACTTCTGGCTGGAATTAAAAAAAAGCTCCTGAACCGGTTCGGTTGCTGCGGGGGGGGGGTAATGACTGCATGTGGGTAGTCAGTCGGACTCGCTGTTTTCATTCAGAAGCAAGGCGGTGAAGTCCACGTTGCTTACGTTTGACCTGCTCCCCGTTGATTAATACACCACGATGTTAGTAATGTCTTCATAAGCCACATGCTCACGAAGCAATCCATCTCGAATTTGTGCATCAACATCCTTTGTAAACTTAAGAACCTCAAAGGCAAGCTCAACGACAGACTGATGAGTAATAGATATGAGATTTCCGCCAGTATCGCGACCATTACGGTGCACGATATCATGCCGGAACTTTATGGCCGCACCGAGGGAGGCAATTGATTCAGCGGGAAACTCTGCCATTAGCGTACTGGCGAAAATATTTTTGGCACTTTCAATTTTGTGAAGAGATAGCTCATCAACGACATCCCTTATCTCTGAATCTAACCGCGCCAGGCGACTGAATATGTCAGAAAGTTTGAGCTTGCGTTCGTTAAAGGCCGGGTAACTGGCCACAAAGCGTTCCTTAATTGTCTGTCGTGCAAAAATCTCTCGTTTAAGGATGTCCCCTAGGTACGCTTCCATCGCGGTAATGATGCTCGCGTAACACATGCGCTGAAGAGAAGCGTTTTCAGGTTGTGTTGCCGACAGGATTTTAATTTCTTCAATAGACGCACGGCTGATGGCATGTGGATACGTCTCCTCATGTTGAATTTCATCGAGATCGCGAAAGTCCTCAACATACCCAGCCGTAATGAGTGGAGTGATGTCGAGTTCACACACAGCCTCATCAGGACAGCACGCAAGCCAAGCCACCTGAAAAAAACGGTTATCCTGACAGGGAAAATTGAAAGAGTCAGTATGTACACCCTCCGTGTAAAAGGGGATCTCGCTCAGCATGGCATTAACTAGCGGGACCGTACTGAATGTTGCCCACTTAAACCCCTGAGAAAACTCAAGTGGAGCATTCCTTGAATGGATTACAGCTTCAGGTAAAACTTTCAACCAGTCCTGCAGTGATGTTCCCTTAATGGCATTGAGAAAACGCTGGTAAACTTCGGCACGGCTTAATGGTCTGTTTGAAAAGATCTCCCTGTCATGAACACATAATTGAAGGGTCTGCTCGGTCGCTTGGATAACTCTAGACAGGTGCTCAGTAAAATGAACTTCACAAGCCGTAATATCATAGCCGGAAAGGGCCATACGTCGTCTGATTGTCGCTGCTGACGCTCGATAACCGATGAAAGCTTTTTCAGTGAGCGTGCCATGCTCATCCCGTTCACAGCTTTCCCTGATCCTGTCGCTTCGCTTAAAAAACCAAGTGCTGTAGTGGTCCTGATACCCTTCAACGCCCAACCCATCGATATCGACGCCAACCCATGTAGGGTCGATATCGTCGCCAATCCATTCAGACATAAACATTCCTTTTATAAACTTGTGATACTCCACGAAGCAACTGCAGTGACTCAGCTACGGATTATTGAAGAACTAATGCACTACAAACCGCAATTATTAAACCGTTGTTCAAACTGATGGATAATTCAGCACATGCCATAAAACCAAACGATTGTTGTTGGAATGCCTAAACGAAGGCCTGTGAGCCTGTCTCAAAGTTTACAAGAAAACTGAGGTTTCCTTCCTAGCATTAAACTCACATCAAAATCAACAATCAAACCACCATTTCCAAATATGTGCAGGTAGATGGAAATCATGAGCCCATGCCTCCTTCTAAGTAGGAGAGGACTGGAGGATTTGAGGCAATAAGATGCATATGTTCTCTAAGTACAGTATGTAACGTCAAATTGAGGAAGGAATCAAGCAATCAGGAGCTTGCGTTACTCAGCTATTTGAATCAAAGGCAGTCGAGCAGCTGATGTAAGGGTGGCGAAAGTGACGCTACAGGCATAGCGAATGTCTAGATGTTGTATGACATAGTTATGCGTTACAGCTCACGGTGTGGTTTGTATAACTTCCCTGAAACCTATCCTTAGCTGGCAAAACTCATTACTCGGTGGTCACAATGACGCTTAGTCATGTCCAGCAAGATGCCTTAATGAACTAGGGCTGCATTAGAAATTCTGCGATAAGCCGAATAAGTGGTGTAACAGATAAAAGCAAGCAAATTCCCTACTTATGTAAGCAACAGTACAGGAATGATAGACATGATAGCATCGGGAGGAAGCCACGTCAGCTAAACATGGGTAAACACTAATCTGGAAATTAAGTGCAATTTTTTGTAGTTACGTATTAAAAGGGATACCGGCATGGCACAGAATCATCTGGCGGAGGCCATTCACAATCATTAGTTGTGGATAAAGTGGAAGGTGCTTATTTTTCCCTTCGGCAGTTATCGACACGGGAGAGAAAACTGATAATCCTTAAACTTAATGATGGAGGCATAACATGCCTTTATTAAATAGCGTCATTACGTTTCAGAGCATAGGATGTGGAGTGCCTAAAAATTATTAATGTTATTAAACAAGTATTGCTGGGGAATTGATGGGTGAATGTGAAATGTACAGTTAATTTTAATAGCTACAGGAAGTATGATTGTAAGATCTTCATTCATTTAATCACTATAGATGATGCATTTTATAACTTTTCGAACTTCCATATTGGATGAGATGAGTTTTTATTTATTTTGGATTTGAAGTTTGCTCTATTACGGGCGCAGAGTGGGGAAAACAGTAGTGATTAAATAGGATGTTGATTGGTATAAAAAGTGTCTCAGCGTTAAATTACCTACTGAGACATTGTAATGTTTTTTTAGTTTTTCAATTAAATTTTACCCAAAGAACTTAGCTTGGTTCTTTTAGTCCTGAATATTCTCAATCTTCCCCGCGTTAAATCGAGATAGCGAACAATATCAGTTTTATTTTTTGCATCATAACCTTTACTATTCGAATTGTTTTTTTCAGCAGCTTCTAGAAATTCAAGCGCAACCTGAAGATGTTCAATTTTTCGATCTAGAGATTCTTCATTTCTTGCTTGATAATATCTAGCAATGGCTTTCCTTAATAGGCAAAATGACTTAGTACGGCCTGCATGTTGAGCTTTGTCAATTAATTTATCTCCTTCTACAATATCTCCCAATCGGTAATAAACTAATGCAAGCCCAACAATTGCGTCGCAATTGTTGGGGTCAAGCTCAACGGCTTTTAGTGAAATCTTTTTTGCATACTCGTAATCATTGGTTTTGTTGAGCAAAAACCATGAAAATCTATCATGAAGAGAAGAATTTAATGGATCATCATCTATTGCATCTTTGTACATGCTTAAAGCGTTTTCTACATCACCCTTATCTACATAAACTTTTGCAGCTTTAGCATATTCACTTCTGAAAGCCTCAGCAATTCTATCAGTTTTATATTCTCTATCTATCTTGTCTCTTTCAATAGCATATGTGTCAACCGCTTCTGCTATTACTTTAAGTCTGTTTTTTTCTTCGTACGAAAGTTTACTGAACTGCTGGTGGAAGAAACGCGTTGAGAGATCTACTAATTCGATTGAATAGGTGCGGCCATAGTCAGTTAGGACTGCAAAATGCGTTTCTTCAAGACCCTCTTGGAATTCTGAGTGCTGTATTCCGATCTCTTGACATGCTCTACTAATAGTATTTTGGTTTAATGGTGTAGTTAAATGAATTATGGTCATGAAAACGAGCTTCTGCAAAGAATTCATTCTTTGCCATGCATCTTCATACAAAAATTCAAGTAAGTCTTCATTTGACTTTTTAAAGACGTTTTCAATCGCCGCATCAATTCCAGAAGTACCACGGGCTACATATTTTACCAAAGCTTCTAAAAGTAATGGTTTATGCATAAGTTGAGAAGAAACCCTTCTCAATTTTGCTTCGCCAGCCTGTTGTATTGCTTTTGCTGAAAATTCGTTTGATAGCCTTTTCATCAAATTTACGCCTTCAATTTCAGAAAGGCCTTCAATAGCTATAGGGGTGGCTTCAATAAACTCTCGCCTTCTTGATGTTATTATTATTCTACCAATTAGTTTGCCAACAACTTTAAAAAAAGTTCCTAAATCTTTAACTTCCTGATGGTTGGTTGCTAAAGTTTCCGTATTATCTATAATTAGAAGAACATCATCACGTGATAGCTTATTTTCTTTCAGGATTCCAACGGTTTTATCAATTAATTGCCTTCCAGAACATGAATACCATTCTGGAGGAAGAACAGAATGAAAACATCTAACAAGCTCTCTCAAACACTCATCCATAACAGGCTGTGTGCCAGTTAAATGAACTAAACCTTGATCTGTCCATCTGGTCATTTTAGCTGTGTGATAGCTTACTATTGTAGGTAAAGGTTCTTTAAAATCATATTGACTTTCCAAAAATGAATTCAACATCTCAAGAACCAAAGTGGTTTTTCCATAACCACCATCACCATACACTAGGCAATATCTAGAGTCTTCATCATCAATCCATTCTTGCAACTGGCTCAGTTCAACCCTTCTCCCTTCGAAGGTGTCGGTTTGTCTAATGGGAATGTTATGAAAAAAAGAATAACTATTGTTGTGTGAAATGATTTCTGCTAATTCATAATCCCCTGAACTTTTGATTCCTATGTTATTAAATACGTTATTTTCGTTAAGATCTACAGCAAACTCCTCAGCGTTTTCAAGAGATAAAAGCTGCCCCTTTAGTTTCCAATTTCCTTTTCTTACCTGTATGCCTAAAATAACGAATGCATGATTTTTATAAAATAGAGGAGTGTCAAGTGCTAGATCGTTAAATTTTTTCAATGGTAAAGTTGTGCCATCTTTGCTAATGGTGGGAAGGATATCATTGAAAACAGTCAAAGAATTAATAATAAGTTCAGTAGTTTTATTTGACCATTCAGCAGTTGTTTTCGTATCTAAAACTCCATGACCAGATCTTTTGTTTCTAAACTCAACCCACGCTATCAGTTGTTTAGATAATGGAGTAATAACATTTTTATTTTTTTCAAACCAACCATTTAAAAAATCTCTTGTAACATAGCTTCTGATGATTGGAGTCAATGTGTCAATTATTTGAAGAGGCAATCCGTCTGATGGTTTGCAAAACCTATTTGTTAATTCAGATAGGTCAACTTCATCTTTTGGGGTGAGTTTATCGGTGATTTCGAAAGTTGTAATCACTGCCATTTGCAATAAAGATCTTAGGATTGATGTGAGGTAATATAATCGCTCTGAATCATTTGTTATTTCAGAGGCTATTTTTAAATGTTGAGAGTAAATTTTTTGCATCAGCAATATATCCTTATGGCTAATATTTTAATGTGAGAAAGAAAAAGAAACTTTTATATTTTTTTAAAGGATCTTAGAAAATTTAAGGGGGCTGAGTTTGTGGTAATTTTTTTACTTTAGTAGTAGTGGTGAATATGGTTTATAAAAATATACTATTATCATTTAAGTTGACTAATATCAACGAAAATCTCACCATTATTTAAATCTCATTATTTTCAATAAGTTAATGTTTTCTTCATTGGTCATTCGTTACGCAGATCCATCATCTTTTATAACTAGTAATTTTATAGGTAAAACCGTAGCTAGATAAATGTTCAGTGAAAATGAATGCTGAATTGAGATTTTTGTTAAAAAGTGAATTGTAATTTATATTTATCACATTTTTTATAGGTATCAGGATGTAAGATACTTAAAGTACCCCCCCCCTTAATTTACAGGATCGTAATTACAGGCCTGAAATAGGCCTGTAATGAATTATGTACAATTGATATCTATTGGTCCGAGTTAGCTTGAAAAGTGAGAGTTTATTTTTCCAGCATCTAAACCATAAGCCTTAATTAACACAGTTTTTATAGCAGCTATATAGTTTAAGATAAAAATCTCAGATTTCTCTGGATTTCGCAATGCCCAAACTCTATAAGGATTAACAGCTACTTTGCCATTGACTACACTAACAATTTTCTCATCTTTGCTGAACTTTTTAAACATCTCTCTAATTAAACCGGTTTGATAGCCTGGCTTTTTTCTAAAAGCATCAATATATGCTTGAAGAGAGATTTCTTCTTGATCAGAGGAAATGCCTAATTTACTGATAATATCTGATGCAACTCGAATAAATACAGCTTTAGTAAACCCCTCTTTATTCATCCAGTAGATATCATCTTTCTTTAGATTATAGAGAAACTCAAACAACAACTGATCGGGCGGAAAGTCAGAAGGTAATAAACATACATTCTTTTTATGACTTATATCTTTATAGTTTTTATCAGCTTTGACATCTGAATCTAAGATTAATATGCTTCTCTCAGAGAATTCAGGGATTTTTCTTTTGACTAAACTGATTAAATCACTGCAGCTTATGTTTATATCTTTGAGAGGATTAGATATTGCTTTAATATCTCTTTTATTAATTAATGCATTATAAAAGTCAAATCCTTGCCTATCTTCAAAGTACACATTAACGCGAGGAAGATATTCATTTTCAATTTTTATAGTATCAACATGCAAGTCGGCATAAATTTGTGGCCACGACAGGTCTGATTTAACTTGAATTGGGCCAAAAGTATCGGTTAAATAGATGTTTTTATAATCTTTATCACTACCATTTATTGTGCTTAAATTATATATTTCTTCAATCATAAGAGGGGAGTGTGATGTGATTATTATTTGAATATCTAGATCAGCACTGATTTTTGAAAGAACTTTTAATAGTTCTAATTGAGCCGCTGGGAAAAGGCCTGCGTCACACTCGTCTATTAATAATATCCCACCATGGTAATCACTATATTCTTCTTTTAATTTTTTGAAAGATAGAATTGCCTGTATTATTTGACCAACATTATCTTCTCCTACAGATACAGAGTCTTGGTCATATTTATCCGAGTGGCCTACTAAAGATTTAACACTACCAGCGGTTGCAGTAAGTTCGGAAGTGTTAGTTTTAATTAGTATTTTATTGTTTAAAGTTTTGAAAAAGTCTTCATTAACTTTTACATATTCTTGTGTGACGACATTATAATCTTTTCTGGTCGCAATAGGCTGAAGCCTAGCTAAGCTCAAATAGATTAATGGGTGAGTAATGTTCCGACTAGTATTTGTTATACCTTCTACTTTATTACCTCGAACTACAGGGCGGACTCTATTTCTATCTGAACTATCATAAACTCTTAATCTTAAGTCTTTTTGAAGTGTGTTGGTCGAACCATCGTAAACTTCAAAGTTAATATCCATCGAACCCGATTCATCTAGTTTAGAAAACCTGAAATGGTCGGAAAAAGTCGATTCAAAATTATCTTCTGTAAGGGTTTTATACGAGAGGTCTAGAGGGGGTAACTTAGAGTAGTCTTTTCTAAAACTAAAAACTTGAGCAACAACACCCAAAATTGTAGATTTTGACGTGCCATTTTTTCCGCAAATAAGAGTGATTCTATTAGCCAAATCGAAGCTAACGCCGCTTAACCCTCTGAATTTTTTAATTTCTATTTTTCTTATTTTTGTTATTTTATTTTTAGCCATTTCCTCTTCCTAAGTTTTTGGTTTTGAATGTGATGTTTTTATTTATATCTTTTAAAGTATGAGTATTCAGTTATGATTAAATGATGTTTGCTAATGTTAAATCAATGTCATTATCTTGGTTTAGAGTGTCTGGTTCTTCAATTTGTGGTTGTCTCGAGTTAATAGATGCTATTAGTAGTTCTTTTCCGAGTCTGGCCTTATTAATGGCGTAACTTAACTCAATAATATTAATACCTGCATTAGAATACAAATCATGTATTAAAGGGTGGTCATCATAAGATAGCAACCAATGAGAATTACTTCTCTTTAATGAACATGAAAATTCAAGATGGTTTTGGTCATTGAAGCAGAAATCATTGTAAATGTTCCGTCCTTCTTTTACATAAGGAGGGTCGGCGTAAATAAAACAGTCAGGAGTTGCATTAGTAACCACTTCGCAGGCGTCGCTTCGTGTGACTATTAATTTGTCGGCAATATTTGCTATTTTTGCTATTCGCTTAACTAACGTAGCGCGTGTAAATCGACAATCTATAAGGTAATCACCTACCTGAGATCTTCCTCCAATAGGTCCTGCATGTAATATTCCAGATCTATTTGTGCGATTTAGGAAAAAGGCTGAAAAACCTTTTTCAAGTTCACTATGTTCATCCTTAGAGAAATATATTTTTCTCCAATGGTTCCATGATTCAATATTGACAGGTTCATTATTAACTAGTTTTATTAGCTCGTCGGGATTCTCCTTAATTGAATGCCAAAATCCGTAAACTCCAGGATTAAGATCGTTCAAAACCAATTTATTGATTAAGCCGGATACGAGGAGGGGAAGGGTCCCTCCTGCGCCACCACAAAAAGGCTCAATTAATGTACAGCCTCTGAGGTTATTGGTGAGAATGAAGAGGGCAATAAACCTAGAAAGTTTCGCTTTGCCGCCCGGGTAGCGGAACGGAGAAACATCTGAAGGTAAATGCGGCAAGCCAAAACCATCTCTAACTGATTTATTTTTAAGGCTTTTTATTTGTTTTGTCTCGTATGTCCGCATCGTATCGCTACCATTTTTTAATCTTAAGCGCATTATAACTTTTTTTTGCTTCACTGGCCAGTTATAAACTTGGGTAAAAAATAAGCGATTAAATCATGCAGTTTCTCTCTAACATGAGTAACCTCTTGTTCTGTAAGGGAATGATCTTCGTTGTGCGTTGCTAAGTTGGAGACTAATTTTCCCGTTTCTTTATAACTTGATAAGGTATGTTTGATGAGTTTGATGGAAGGCGTTTTATCGTCTTCAGGAAAAATTTTAACTAAATTATTTGCGTAGTAGTCTAATAAAGTATCAAGTTGCAAATAGTTAAACTTAGAGTAAGCTTTATACTCATCGTGAACTGTTGAGCGTTTAATTAATATGCTCATCACCGTTTCAATTATAGTTCTGCTTAAAATTATAGAGCTATATTTAAATTTCAAGAAATTTAATCTTTTGGCTTCATCCAGTAGTCTATCTAATTTTTTATGTCCACTCGAAGAAATTGTCCTTTCAATAAGGTATGTGCTTTTTTTAATAATTTTTGGTTTAGGTTTTACTTGGTCGGTCGGTGTCGTAACGTTTTGATCTGGTTCTGCATATTCCGAACCATTTTCATCGGTATCCTCAGGTGTCTCTTCTTCATCAAGGTTTAAATCATATTCATCCTCTTCAGTATCATCAAGTAAATCTCTTTCTGGTTTATCGAATAATGTCAGTGTTTTTTCTAGGTCGGCAATGTATTTTTTAATTTTTTCATCATCTTCTTGTCGAGTAGTAAGCTCTTTAGAGAAGTTTGCATCCCTTGCCAGTTTGGCTAAAAGTATTTGATACGCTTGAGGGATAATATCTTTTACAGATAACTCTCCATTTTTGTTTAATGATATCCTTGCGATTCTTGATTTAAAGTCGGTTCGCTGAATCAGTCTTATAATTGCTTCGACTTTGATGTTATCAATATCTGATAACAAGGTTTCTTTTTCTATATCACTAAGTGTGGGTAAGGATAGGATTTCATCAGTAATCTGAGAGAAGAATATTACACCTCGAATTCTACTGCTTGATACGCTATTGTTGATAGAGGCACGTAGTGCATTTATATCTCTATATTCTTGCATGAGATCAATGTAGTAGGCACCTTGTGTATATACGCTCCATCTCTTTATTGATTCTTTCGTATGTTTAGATGCAATGTAAGTTCTAGCTGTTGTTCTATTTTTCAATTCTACGACATTTAATTTACTGATGCTTTCTAAGGCGAGGGTGTAATTTTTATGGTTTTTAATTCTTACACACAAGTTATTTTGTCCGATTTTCTTTAAATAACTTGGTTTTTTTATTATTTTACAGGCGGTCAGTCTTCGATTTCCTTCTACAATGATTTTTTTATTGTTTTCATCGTTAGGTATTGAATATAAAACCTCGTCAGGATGGAATCCGTTTGTTAAGATTGAAAAAATAAGTTCTTTGACTCCATAAACGGAAAGCATCAAAGCAATAATATCATTCTCATTGTTTATCTTGTTCTGTTTTCTATAGCCAATAAGTCTAGGGTTGTTTATGTCTAATTCTAATTTCGATAAAGGATATGATGATAACTTCGTTTTTCCAAGCATTGTGTCGCCTTATGATTTTAGTGAAATATGGAGGTTGCTTAAGAATTCATCTTCCTTAAGTTGACGTCTGGAGAGAGGTGAATCTTATAAGCTGAATATTTTTCTTTATCAGTTTTTTTGATTTCTAATTTTAGTAATTTCATTAATAATTTTCATGCGAAAAATGGTTTTTTGATTTTTTTGGTGATTTGTTCTGGGTTTTTTTTTGTTATATAGTTTTATTGCGTTGTTATTTTTTTTAGGGTAGGGTTTAATATCGAAGAAGAGGTTTTATGAAGGTTAATAATCAACAGTTGGTTTCTGTTAATACGGAGCTTCTTCACAATCGTGTCTGGAGCAAGCCCTTAAAAGAATTAGCCGCAGAGCTTATGTCAACCGAACACATACTCATCGCTAGGTGTATTGAGCTACAAGTCCCACGCCCTATGCAGGGATACTGGCGCGCGGTAGCGAAAGGTACTGCTCCGCCTGTACCTTCGTTACCCGCATACAAAGAAAAGGAAAGCATTAGTCCCCTTAAAGAGCCTGATGTTCCCTCAACTAATGAAGTAGAGGGCGAGCAACCATTAACTTCTGGCTCAAAGCCCGCTTCGAAGGGGAGGCCCAAATCGCCGTCACGCTCCACTCTCGGGGCACAGTTGTTTTCCACGGCCAAGGAGATTTTACTTAAATCTCAGATTACTGAGCTGGGTTATTACAAGCCTTTAAAGCGAAAATTACTCGATGTGAACGTTACCGACTCGGGCCTGAGTGATGCTGAGGCTTTCCTGTTAAAGCTGTTTACTGCAGCTGAGAAGGGCGGGCTTCGTATTCGCCTGGTAGAGATGAACGAAAGTCTCCGTCGAAGAGATATCAGTGTCAGTGAGGATGGCAGCCGGGATTTCATATACCCATCGATATGGAAGCCATCCAATGAGAGCGTTATGTGCGTAGACGGCCTGAATGTGGGGTTCTCGCTGGTGGAGATGACGGAGAACGTGCCGACTAAACAGGTCAAGGGACGTTATGTGCGGGATGAAAAGATGATTAACTGGTCCCATAGTAAGATAGTAAGAACTCAGCCGACCTGGGTTACTACAGCCGCCGGCAGATACCCTGCGGGAGATTCCGGTTTCAGCTTTACTCACCCTATGACCCAGATGGCTGGCATCAGGTATTCACACAAACCAAAAACTGCGGTCTGATAAGTCAGATACCCAAAATGATTAAAGCTGCGCAGTCAGCCGTGCCCATCATGAAGAAGGAAATCTAGGCGCAGAAAGAGCGCGCAGAGGCACAGCGAAAGCGTATTGAGTTGCAGATTATTGAGTACGAAAAACGCGAAGTTATCCGGCGGAAGGAAGAGGCTTATAAAAACAGCGTCAGTGAACTACAGGGCATCATGGCCAGGTGGGCTGAGGATAAGCGAGTCGAGCAATTCTTCATTGATGCGGAAAGGGATATACAGAACTATGACCCTGTTTTACAGGATAAGCTGAGAGAACGGCTGAAAGCTGCTCGGGATTTCATGCAGGGTGAAACTGCACTGCAACGCCTGCTAAAATGGCGCACACCGGATGAGCGGCTGAAGTGAAGGGACAGAAACATTGCACTATGTCCGTTGCCCCTCACAGGCTCCACTTTTTGTACCCCAGAATCATGGCTGACAGTGTAACCTCATTGGCGTTTGAGGCCGTAAGAGGGAGCCTCAAACCAAGTAAAAAAATAGAGAAAATTGCATACTGTTTAATGATTCAGCCAAAAATGATTACTGTAAGAATCAGTGCCAAAGCGGTGAGAACCATACCGCACATGGCAAGTAAGGCCCCCCTCTGTGCTTCGACAATTGCTTCTATTTTTTTGCGCTTTTTATGCTCATGTATAGCCTCCTCTTTGTAATAGACCACCGGCGTCGTATTTGCAGAACTTGTACAGGGAGTCATGGTTTCAACTCGAGTTGAATCGTAAGTAGCTTCCTCGGGTTCGAAATTTACGATCTCGATTACGTCATGAGGCTTAACAATTTTAGTATATTCAAAATTACTCTTTAAATGCTGGTGGAGCAGTTGTGTCGGATTATCAACATGATCATTATTTAGCATAGATGAGGGAAAACTGAAGTCGTGTGAAGTAGAGTTGAGAGCATCAATCCCCCTTTCTTTAAGCTCGTTTATGCTATGCAGCGAACAGTGCTGCTGCTACGCCTTTGGTTAATAATGTAACGAATGCTATCGAAAAGATGACGAGAGTTGCGCCAACTCCTGCTCCAACCAAATCCGCCGTTTTCCATGTGGAAAACTCTTTCCGTTTCAGTGATGTAATATCCGAAAGCTCGACTGTCTGTCCCGTAGTCGAAACAATTTCGTGCGGGGTGGTACTTTGAACAGTGACTCTATCCCTACTGCCATCTTTATGTGTTAACTGAACAATATCCCCTGCGTAAAGAGGAGGGGCGATCTTATAGTAAGTATATTGATTTTTTAAACTGCTGCTGGTGCAGGTATACGTCATTATAAGAAGTACAACCGCTTAGCGTGATGATTGAAAAAATTAACGTTGCGACAATCCATTTTGATAACTTCATGCATTCTCCCAGGGTGAAAGATAATTTTATGTGTACGAACGCCATGTAGTTCAGAGCTTAGTGCTTAAAGCATGTTCGTACTCGTCATGTTTCTCACTATATGAGTGATTCACATCATTATTATGAATTTATTATCCTTTATAAATTTGGTGAGGTGACAAGGTGATTTTTCCGGCTAAAAAGCTGCTTTGTCAGCAAAGCAGCTTTTTTAAAGGTAAAACAATCCCAATTGTATCTTAGCGGTTGCAGCCGCGGCGGAATCGTTGGATATAGCAATCACCACAATCGATAATATCGTCAGCCATAAAATCCCCAAGATCGCGGCAGAAACCAATAAACTGCTCTATATCAGGGTTTGGATATCCCAGTAAGCGACCTACTCGCCTGATATGGTCTTCATCGTAGGGATTTGTGCTGTTGTTGAGTTCCTTACGTAACTCATTCGCGCTAAATTCGTGGCCAGGCTTGTAGTAGATCCTTCCACGACCGTTTTTATAATCCTTATGATGAAGATCAATTTTCAACGGATTGGTAAGAAACTTTATTGGTAAAGAGTATTCGAAAAAAGCTACGTGTTTTAGGCCTTTACTCATCAGTACGTACTCAATGCCATCATGGGGCTCAATGCCTGTTGGAATGAAGAGTTCGGTGCATGATTTGGTATCCAGTGCATCTTCGACTGAACTTTCAGGCGAGTTCCTGTTCACTACGCGCGAGCCTGATATGAGAAAATTTGAATAATAAAAGTCCAGTTCTGAGAACAGATTTCCTATCTTTCTCGCTTTATCCTCCACGCCAGCTCTAAAGAAAATCATGCCCATACCTGATGCTATCTGAAAGGAGCATAAGTTAACCTTGCGAGGATTCCTTAAGAAAATGAGGGGGGGTATGATTCATGTATACGGCGAGATCGCATTTTTTGTCAGCGAGATAAAAGTACTTAATCTCTTCAACAGAGGGGTATTCTGAATCAATGACACAAGTTTGAGACATGATTACTTCTCCAGATAACAAGGATGGATGGGAATGAACGAGGAGCAATGGGAACTTTAATGTTCTTCAAAATATGTCAAAAAATCAAATTAATGATGATATTAATAATAATGCCTGCAATCATTATTGAATTTCCGGTGCCGGGATAGAGGTGGCACAGTTTGATTGTCACATCAAACACAGTATAAAAGGTCGAGCCGAAGGCCCAAGCTCTGAGACCGATACTGAACATTTATTTTCTCCTCATATTCGTCCTCATCTTTCTCCTCAAGTTTCTTCTACTGTTCTTCTAAAATACCTCCCTCACCAATAATTTTTGAGGGAGGGTACAGGCTAATTAAGATTTATGGCGACACCTTTTAAGATTGAGTGTTTGGTCAGAGAATGTCCTTAGGACTAAGGAATAATTGTTGAGAAATATTCTGTTCTTTACATGTGAGCATAAGAAGATGTTTTTAAATGTGAATTTCTTAGGTGCAGTTGTAACAACCATCAAAAGTAAACCTGAAAAGTGCTTCTTTAAGATTAATTTTTAGTCCAAAGAAAGAGCCTCTATTAATTTTTTAAATGACGAGAACTAATTTAATAATCGGGTAATACTGGTTTCTGAAGTGAGCAGAGTGGAATGGGGAAAGAGCCCTGTATCCCTCTACGGGCGGGCTTAAATTTTAAAGGCATAATGATGCGTGATATTCAGGAAATGCTAAAGCGGTGGGGAACTTGGGCGATGAACAATCCCGAGAAGATGGTTTGGTACCCGGTCGCTGCCGGCTTCAAAGGTCTTTTCCCGAAAAGAGTTGCTTCCCTTCCTCAGTGCTGTGATGAAGATGCACTCATTATCAGCCGCTGCGTCGCAAAATTGCGGGCAAGAAATGATATTCATGACCTGCTGGTGGACTATTACATACTGGGACATACCTTCATGAGCCTTGCGCGTAAGCATCAGTGCTCAGATGGCCACATAGGAAAGAAGCTGCAAAAGGCAGAAGGGATGATTGAAGGTATGCTTGTCATGCTTAACGTGTCACTGGAGATGGACCGGTATGTGCAATACACACCGCGCCCAAATCAATGTGAAACGTCTTTACGTACGTAAAAGTTGGCGTATTCTGTCAATAATGCGATTTCTGAGAACGCACAGACCCTGTTACTGGGCTAATTTTTCTTATCGAACACCGACCAGCAACTGCTGATATTTCTGTCCAGGCAGAAATCAGCGATTAACTTGCCAAATGCGCGGTATGTTTTATCCAGATTTTTTTCACTGACATGGCTACTGCTTCCATTGTTCCTCCAGTGACTAAAGAACACCTTCTCCCCGTCTTCGACTATCTCGGCATTCTGGTTTGTTGGAGCTGAAGGCTCTTTTATGCTTCCAATAGAGGACGGTATATGTTGGGCGAAGTGACTCAGAAATTTTGACGGCTTGAAGGGGTTAGCGGGATCGTAGGTCAGACCAAGCGCTTTACACAGATTTGAATATGCTGATTCAGGTTTTATAACCGGGGCCACATCATAGCCTTGGCGGACATCAAGTATAAAACTGCACTTATGGCCTATCGCACCGAAAAGCAGCTTATATGGCGTGCGGTCAGTGAAAAAAAGCACATCAAAAAAGACGTTGTTGTGACGATATTGAAATTGCGTTCGTGTGATGTTATTAGCACGCATGCTTGCGTGAAGTGAACGTAGACCTTCTAGCTGCATATTCTACCTCCTTATGATCAGTTAGCGAAACTTCACAATATAAAATGGGGTATAGAGCATCTAGTCAAAATCCTGACTTTTATTCATTCCATTAAATGTTTTTGAGACATCGATATTTGGTGGCGCCTAGGCACTTGGTCTGTTAGCTCACTCATTTTATTACTGCCTGAAAGGATTATTCCCCATTTCCGGGGAGCACTATTGGGGGAAAAAATGCCAACAAATCCAAGTGGCTGGCCAGACTTACCAGAACTGGTGCAAAGCTGATGGCGTGGTGAAACGCCTGTGGGTGCCATTTTACTGGCGATGATCATGGCTGTTTTGCGCATAGCCTATACAGGGGGAGGGTGGAGAAGAATGACCCTTGAAGGTTTGCTGTGTGGTGACCTGACACTAACCGTAGCTTCCGGGCTGGCTTATATCGAGTGGCCTCGCACAGCAACCATAGCAATAGGTGGGGCAGTCGGCTTTATTGGCGTAGATTCTCTTCGTGCCTATGTGCTGCGTTTTATAGGCAATCGTATCGGTGTGGAAAATGACAACGAGTGATATAAGAGGCATACGTAATAACAATCCGGGCAACATACGCTGGCGTGATAATTGGATGGGGCTTGTTCCTGAGCAACAGCGGACAGATACAGCTTTCTGTCAGTTCGTCAGCCCTGAATGTGGTATACGAGCCATGATGATAATCCTGAACCACTATCAGATACAGCACGGCCTCAATACTATCGCGGAAATCATTCATCGCTGGGCACCGCCAAAAGAAAATGACACTCAGGCATATATTAGTAGCGTGGTAACAGTGTCCGGCATTCCTGCCCACAAGCATCTTGACTTATCGGACAGCACGACGATGTTGAGTTAGCCTATGCTGATACTGGCAATAAAGGAAAATCGCCAGGTATGAGTTACAGATTGAATGGCATTAACTTGCCTGCAATCGGCCCCTCACGCGTCCATGAGCTCATTATGGTTATCTATAACAGCGGACGTCACGGTGGAGTCATCTGTAAGGCCCTGCCTGGAGAATTGCCAAAATTCACGGCCCACCGTGCAGGAAGAACATTTATTTCTGATGGTCAAAGGTGAGTAAACAAGTTGCGCAGAAACAAAAAAGCCCGCTTTCGCGGGCCCTGTGTCGCTCAAGAGCCAGGGCTCTTTTGCGTATCTTTCATTGTCTGGTTTCAGGCTGGTTCCTGTCCAGACTCAGTAGCTAACGTTTTGACTTTCCAGTCGGTGTCCTGCCACTGTACAACCATTTTTGGTGGAGCTGGCGGGAGTTGAACCCGC
>Ga0157359_1000308_pt1 | contig 16902 bp, 6 predicted proteins | sample AttcapACBM3_FD_111482 | JGI IMG/M metagenome (GOLD analysis project Ga0157359, IMG submission 111482) | Fungus gardens microbial communities from leaf cutter ant in Botucatu, State of São Paulo, Brazil - Atta capiguara ACBM3 | ecosystem: Host-associated > Fungi > Mycelium > Unclassified ...
AACACAAGAGAACTCGATAAAGAGCTCTTTACAAAATAGTCTATCTTATATACTCCTGCAGATGGTCCATGCTAACTACTGTGCACCCTACCCTAAATGACCATATGTAAACGATGAGGCAAACATGTAGTTTCCATATTGTATGACATTATTTTGTTCTAGAACCTTCTATTATCTTCTCTTAAGTTCTGTGATCAATGTTGTGACCACACTGTTAGATGTGACTAATGTGACCGATCACTTCTAACACTAACTCCAGAGTTCTAAAAATAGAAAAGATGAAAAATAAATTGAAAAGAAAATAAAAATAAGAAAGAAAATAAAAAGAAACAAAGTCCACTTTCTGCAATCTTGACACACGACACTCAAGATGAATTCACCAAAGAGGTCATTCATCTCCAAGGTCTCCATTAAGTACTATCCATCCTGGCTGAACAGTTTTGTCTATTCCTGGCCCAAGTATTGTCTCTGTGGACAACGATTCTAACTGGGAGAATGCTCTCACTAATCTTACTACTAATAATATAGCTAATAGACTTACATTCTCAGTTCAACCTTATCATTAGGTTCTGTCCTAGTTATCTCAGCACTAAACTGGACACTCTTACTAGATGGTGGGATATCTATTCTAAAGGAGGGAATACTAGCTACACTACAATCAACTCTCACAACTTCAAACCTATCTTCACTCAAAAACAACTTATAGCCTCTGTATGAGCTACCGTCCTTCTTTTCCCTTCTTTCCACACAGCTATAGTCATGGATCTGGACATCCTACATTGAGACATCCTTGTAACTCTTTCTAGTGATCCAATTGCTACAAAACACACCTCTGCAAATGGCCAGTAGTCTATGGATCCAAATAGTCTTCTTCTCCTTGACAACAGAATTTATATACCATCTGCTGGTAACCTCTGCACATGCATTCTCCAGTACAATCATGATCATATCCTTGCTAGATATTTTGGTCAAAACAAAACACTAGAATTAGTCTGCTATAGATACTCCTGGTCTAGTCTCTGTGCTGATGTACAACAATTCTGCAAGTTCTATATCACTTGTATGTGATCCAAGCCACAACATCACAAGCTCTACAGATCTTTCAAACAACTTCCTATTCCTGAACAACCATAGAATTCCATTTCTATGAACTTCATTGAGAAACTTCTGTTATCCTCTAGGTTTGACACTATCTTGGTCATAGTCAACTGGCTCATCAAACAGGCAATTTTTATCTTTGTCCATGACATCATCACATCTGTTTGTCCTTCATGTGTTTTCCAAACACAGCATTCCTTCCCATGTCACCTCCAACAGAGGCTTGGAGTTTATGTCAAACTTCTTCTGATCTTTAGGCACTGCTCTCAACATGCAGCTTCATTTCACTTCAAGCTATCACCCTGAAGGTGATGAACAAACTGAACACATGAATTAAACTCTCGAGCAATACCTCTGTGTATATTGTAACTACCAGCAAGACAACAGGTCCGAACTCTTACTTCTCACAGAGTTTGTCTACAATAATGCTCCAAGTGCTACTACTGGTATTTCCCCATTCTTTGCTAATAAGAGATATTATCCAAACATTACTGTTCACCCAAAACATGATATTGCTTCCTTCCAAGCCCATAACTTTGCTATAGACCTTGATGAATTACAGAGTATCCTCAAAGCTAAAATCTTTACAGCCCAACAGTGTTATCAGAAATCTGCTAATGTGCAACGTTCCCCCACTCTTGATTTCAAAGTAGGTGACAAAGTCTTTGTCAAGGCTCAGTTCTTCCAAACCACTCTGCCTTCAAAGAAACTCTCTGAAAAATACCTCAGATTCTATGAAATCATTGCCTAATCTGGTACACTATTGTTCACCCAGTCTTCCATGTGTCTATGCTTGAACCTGCTACATCCAACACTTTCTCTGAGAGAATACAACCGGCCTCTACTCCAGTTATAATTGATAGAGAACCTGAATATGAAATTTCTCGGATAGTGGATTCTAAAATTGTTTGCTGATGGGCATGCAAACTCCTGTACAAGGTAATCTGGCTAGGGTATGAAGACACTAGAGACAAATCTAAATGGATTCCTGTATCTAAACTCACTCATGCTACTGACTTGGTATCTAATTTCCACATTGCATATTCCACCAAGCCTGGTCCTCTCTCACTATCCTGATCATGCTGTTGCACTTGTCCCCTGCCTCCACACATTTTCCAACAGAGATTTTCTTTATTAATTCCTTAGTATATTCTGTCTGCTCTTCTTATTAAACCCCAGCTTTAGTACACTTTTTGAAGTCTCTTTTCAAAACTTCCTTCTATTTTATTTTCTTGATTTTCTTACTCACACATTTAGATCACAAAAAAGAAAATAACAATTAAAATCAAAAACAAAACTACTATTCTAACAGGAGGCAGACAATAGAGTCCCCTCCTCTTGATTTTCCCCAGGGCCATCTTCAGACCCCTCCTCTTCATCTCTACTTTCCTCCTTCCTGTTTTCTCCTTCCGAACTCTATCTCCACTCCATTGTGGCCCCAATCCTCTCCAACTACACTATGTTTCTCTTCTGGCTCTCTACAAAGTCTCTGAGGGACCTCCTGACTCCTTGATACTCTTCCATGAGTTCTCAGAGTGCCTTTTTGATGGCACTTAGAACTCCATCATAAGTGAGAATCATGGCCAGTGTGTTGGTGTTGGTGTGGGATATACATCGCTGCTTGAGGGCAATATATCTGGTACATGTGAGAGATCAGCTATGAAGAAGAATTATTAGAAATAATAATAATAATCATAAAAAATTAGTACTCACCTTGAGTGGTGTATCAGGCAATTCTGTCTAGCACTCACACATCTCTCACAGAGGTTAGTACCTCCCATCTTGACTGTGGTGCCTCTATGGTACTTCTCTTGTTGCCTATCTTTAGCCTTCTTGGAGGACCTTTGCTCTTTCTCATCTCTGGCAGTGATTTCCTTGTGCTTGGATCCCATAACCTGGGATCCTTCAGCCCCCTCCAAAAGGGCAGCCTCTTCCTCTAGCACTTTGTCTTGGAGTTGTTGGAGGTACTCCAACATCCTCTTCTTCTTCTTCTTCTTCTTCACAACCCTCTTCCTCTTAGCTTCCTCCCTTGCTTTTGTCTCTATTTCCTTTCTTGCCTTCTAAGCTGTGTGCTCAGCCTGATGTAACTTTGCTACTTTCTCTAGTTGGAGCAGAAGCTGCTGCTCCTTCTTATGTCTCTGCTGTATTTCTTGTCACTTCTTGTCAAGTATTTCAGTGTTATTTTGTGAAATATCAGAGGGGGTGGGGAAAGACATTATGATATAGAAGCAAGAGTGAAAAAGTTTCTTTTCTGTTTATGTATTGTTGACCTAAGTACCATCACAGGATTTTTGGATAAACTCAATAGGACTTTGAAGGCTCAGTCCTAAGGGAGGAATACTGTCATATACAAGTTCACCCATTCAGAAATTACATCCCTGTGGTGATATCATCTCCTAATTATACAAGCCTGCCTTCTATAGTGGCCACCTTTCTTACAACATGCCTTATAGTGGTGCTGCAACTATCTGAGTATTCCTTCTTCCATGACAGAGATACTCTTATTTGACTTGGTCTTCCACGATAGAGTTACCTCTGTCAGTGTCTCAACACTAAAATTCCTAGCATCTCCTATAATATCTATTTGTATATAAGACTAGTAGTTATACTGTAATTTACTAGTCTGATAATCAATAAAGATAATTCTTATTGAACTCAATCTCCAGTATTCAACAGCAACACACCAAGTTAGCACTTACTCCCATCTTGGACTTCTTCCTATCATCTAAAGTTGTGACCACATGGCAGACAGATGGTGCAGCATATAAGCTGAAGCTAAGGTTATTTCACAAGTCTGCACAACTCCGAGTCTATCTTGCAGACTTTCATCCCTAGTATGAACTGTATCTGACACCTAGTTTGAGTCTGTCTAGCTAATAATATCAAAAGTATCAGGCTAATATCAGTCTTAAACTTAAAAAACCTTTGATATAATAGAGAATATGTTTAGAAGATTAAAGTTGTGAAATTTCAGAGTTATTATCAAACTAGACAACTTGAAAGATTGTAAATAGAATAGAATATGTAGTTATATTTGAGTAGTATACAGAAGAAACTCAATAAGGAAAAGATAATAAATTTGAGTATTTCTTGTATTTATATATATATTCAGAAAACTGAGGAGATTGTAAAGTAGAGAAATAAGTTTTAATAGCTAATAAAGTTGAGATAGAGTGAGTATTGATATCATATACTAAGTCTACCCATTTGAAAGATATCTTTACAGTGATATTACTCTCTCAATATCTATGAATCAAGCCTGTCTTCCATGATAGCTATTCTTTTTGCAACATATCTCCACAACAGTGATGCAACAATCTAAATATTCAGTCTTCTATGATGGGAATACTCCTATTGAACTTAGTCTTCTATGGCAGGGTTCTATTATCTTACTCCTATTAGTGTTTCACTACTAAAACTTCTGCTTGGAACAATAGAGGCCATATACTGAAATCCCAAGGATAAATTATTATTGAACTTGATCTCTAGTGTTTAACAGTGATATGCCAAATCAACACTTATTTCCATCTCAGACTTCATCCATTCATCTGAAGTTGTGACCATATGGCAGATAGATAGTACAGCATATAAGCTGAAGCCAAAGTTGTTTTATAAGTTTGCATCATCAAGTACAAAGTTTACACACTCTGTGCATCATTAAGCTAAGCCCATGGACCTTCACCTCTTAGTGTGAACTGTACCTGATGATTAACTAACTTAAAGTATTCAAAAATTTGTTTTTGTTATGATCTTAAGCTTGACTCAAGTAGAAACTTAGGCAAAGACTTAAGTAAGAATAATCAATTGGTAAAGTATAAATATCTAGGCCCATAAGAAAAGAAGAAGGTATCTTTAAGGAGCAAAATGATATAAGATATAATAAATATAAGTTAAAAATAAAACAAACTCCAACATATATTCAAGTTATAATAAATATAAGGTGAATATCTATAGAATATAAGATAGTAATTGTAACAGTTTTCAAGAGAAACTTCTAATATATTTGGAGTTTATTTTAAGGTAATTTTTAATAAAACTGTTGTATAACATCTTATAGAGATTAAAAGAAAACTTTATAATAACTTCTTGCTGAATTTTATAATACTACTATCTATTCTATCTTGTTTATACGGTTAAACTCTCTACCACAGAACTTACTATTAGTAAGTGGTTATTAGTTGTTTATACTGTACTATGCTATCATGTATTTTATTCTTCTAATAGATTATAAACTCTGATTATCTTAATCTCTAACTAGTATTTTTTAAGCTACTTTTTATCAATGAGAAAAGCTTGACTGACTTTATTAGTAAGCTGATATCTTGTCACTCTTAGACCTGTTATATATTGAGCTGATTTCTGAATTACTTTATGCCTACAAAATTTTCTTATATTCTATATACTAATAGCCCAATACTGGTTAGATTGAACATTCATACTCTAGCTAACTATATTTGCTCTTTAATTCATGCTGATTATCTTCATTAACAGCAATGGCTAACTTCATTGCTACTTTCCTCAAACTCACTATGTCAGAGTTAAAGATAGTAGACTCTATTTACTCTCATTTCTTTTTTTATTTTCATTTTTATTTAATTTTCTTATTTTGAACTTAGGGTTAGAGATTAGTATAATATTACACATAACTGTCATAAAATGTCACAAATCCATTATATATCACAGTTACAATCACATAAGTATATGTTACACAAAAAAACATAGAAAGTTTCAAAATAATATCATACAGCATGTTTACTACATGTTGACAATAGTATATAGTCTTTAGGATATGTTAAATAAAGTCTTATACAGACTAACTAGCTAGCATATATAAGGTAAACACTTTATACTAGGAATTCTATTGAGTTTTCTTATATTAATCCAATACAAGATTTCTTTAAGACTTAAGTTATAACTTTTGTGGCAACCACTAGTCTAAGAATGACTAATAGATTACTAAGTAAACTTTCAGAGCAAAGTATTTTATGGAGATTATAAGAGAACTCAATAAGAAGTTCTCAATGAATTGCTATCCTATTTATACTATACATATATAGTCTATGCTAACAATAAATAACCTTTCTCTAAAGTTTATGCATTATCCATAAGTATACCATGTATATACTATACTATTAACATATACCTTAATATTATTCTTCTAGCTCTTTCTTCCAGAGTCTAGGCCTATGACATCATATCATGTGACATGTCATGTGGCTACCATCACATGCCTCTTCATCATCCAAGAAAAAGGAAACAAAACAAAACAAAACAAAACAAAACAAAAGAGAAATCAAATCAAAGAAAATAGATAAAAATAAAAATAAAATAAAATAAAATGTTAGAGTTCAAGTGTACCATGACAATAACATACTAGTCCTGCTGACTATCTCTTTTGGAAAATCTGTATTAAACCAGCTCTTGCTTTTATCACTTACCTTAATACTGTTTTGACTGCTAAAGATATACTAAATATTTTAGCACTTTCTTAAGCTACTAATGTAAATAAGATAGCTAAGAGAAACTTCCTAGGTTCCCAAGCTCTAGCTATTCTTAATTTTACTTTGCCAAACAATCTGTTAATATATGGCTAGTCTAATACTAAGGCTTATTAGACTTACTTGCAAATCTTCATAGAAATACCTAGTCCAGTATTAGTTTTCACTAACTATTAGAGAATAATTTCTTTCCAAATTTCTGATAATCAAAACTCTGCTCCCTAGATTACTAAGCTTAATTCTCTTTATATAAGATTTTACAAGAATAATCATATATCCATCTCCAATCTTACTTGAGATGTTATATATTCTGTTATTTAAGCAGAATTCTCTAGATGAACTAATACTGCTAATGTTGCTGACTACTCTAATATTTCACATAGGGATAAATTACTTTAGTAGAAAAAGAACTCTCAGAAGTCACAGAATGAGGGTTCTTTTAAGTAGCAAAAGAGAAAAAAGATGAATAACCAAGATAAAAAGAGTGGTAATACCTACTAAGTAGATGAAACAAGAGACCAGGACAATAATAGTAGCAATATCTATCAGGTAGACAGTATTATTACCTTTGTAAGTATAGTTACCATTTCTCCACTAATTTACCTTCTTTGTCAGAGTTGAAAACAATGGACTTTATTTTCCTTTCTTATTTTCATTTTATTTTATGTTTATTTTCTTATTTAAAACTTAGGGTTAGAGTTAGTGTGATGTCACAAGTGACTGCCACAAGGTGGTCATCCAATCACATGATATAGAAAAAGTTAGAGAAGGTTCTAGAATAGATAGCATTATATAACATGGTTATAGTATATTAGCTTTATTATATAAACTTTAGAGTAAGTTAGTTGTAGTATGTACACAGACCATGGTCTGTGGTATATAAGATAAACTAGTTTGTAACAGAAACTCTATTGAGTTCTCTTATGTCAACCCAATATAGAATTTTTTTTCTAACTCTTAGTTTCAAATTATAACACATACTATCCTAAGCCTTTAGTCATAGTTTCTTGACTTAATGATTGTCTTTCTGCAATGTGTGCTCCACAAAGTAGTTCTATTTAAGAATTCTAGGTACAGGCAAAAATACAAGTATTAAAGTTTTACAAGAAGCACTTAGAGAAGAAAGAAATTTACTAACCTATTTATTGAGATCTCAATCTCTAGGATTATAGAACTGCCTGCTAAAGATCCCTCTTCCATAAAGATTGATCTAACTTCAGCAACCACTCCTAGAAGGTGGACAAATGATGACAATTATAGTTTTTTTAGATAGCAATAATAGGTATAAAGTAAATGGTTGGACTTCTGGTAACTAGCTGTATATATCTCTTTTCTTACAAATTGATGATTCACTAATTTTCTTAACTTAGTTCACCCAACTTATGTGAAACATTCTCAAATATTATAATACAATCATCTATACCAATATAATAGCTGCAAAAGAAATTAGTTATGTATGCATGGCTTTAAGTTAAGATAAATTTGTTTTGCCTAACAAGCTTATTGTTGAAAATCTCTCCATATATAAGAAAGCACTATGTTTCTTGTATAAAAGTAAGAAAGCACCTTATAGTAGCTTTTATAAAGATAAATAGTTCTTAAATTCTGGTACCTCTACCTACTTTATTAAAAGCATCATTATTTATAATTACTTCTAGCACTGTTCTTATTGAACATAAAATCTTCAATTCTAAGAAAGAGACCACCAAAGTTGTTGTGTCAAAACTATGGCTAGTATATTGTGTTTTGAGTATGCAGATATATCTCTTTTCTACTAGACAAATTCTTCAGTCTGGATTGAAAGTAGGAGGTGATAAAAGTGGTTCTATTTTCTATGTCTATCAGCTACTTCCAACTTTTAAAGCAATATTCAGATTGTTGTTAGATGTAGTGTTTTGTTTTATTATTATTATAATAAATATATATTTATTGGTATGGATGTTATTAAAGGTGTGAGTAAGTAGGAATGCACAAATAGTATAGTAGAGTATACATATAACATAGAAAGTTACAGAAGAGAATAGGTAAGGTTAGAAAGAGAAATTTCTCAGAGTTGAGAGTGTCTACTATTAGGTTATATAACTCAGATGAGGGATGTACTAGAGTCAAGTGGTGATAACATTTTTCAGAGATTAAGAAAGTGAGAAGGATGCCTACAGAAGTTAGGTGATGATAATTCTTACCAGAGGTCAGGATAGAAACATAGCAAAATTGGAAAAGGATATAAGAGTTCTAAGTAAAGTCTAAAACTCTAAATGGTAAATCTCAAACTTATGAAAAGGAAACTTGGAAGTTTCAGAGTGGAGAGATAACTAGTAGAGAAGTGTTGGAAGTTGACAAATACCAGATTTTTCAAGCAGAGATGATTGAAAGTAGATAGACTTAATGCTAACAATTAGTAGATTGTATTTGAGTAAGTCAGGATACTAGAAATAGGGACAAAAAGAATTCAGTGGAGTCCAATATTTTTACTAAAAGATAGAAGACAAGCAAGAATAATTCTAAGGAGATTTGATAAAAGAATACTGTTATAGACAAAATATTAGAGGTAAATCGCACTTGCTGGATTATTTATGATAGTAACATAGAAAATAGAACAAAAGAGAAACTTAGCAAGCCAAATTGTAAGAGATAGACTGAAAGTGATACTTGTATAGATAAGATGACCTTGGTTTCAATAGATAATATTGTACATAGTCTATTTGTCATATAGTCATAACTTCAGATAACAGAGGAATTTAGATAGAAGGGTATGAGTATGGTACAGTTCAAGTTGATTATTAGACTGGAGAACAATATATAATAGCTACATTCTTAAATACAAAAGTAAAAATCTAATAATATTCTATTACTGTACATACTCTAGGTGGTTAGTTACTATGGGAGTTGTCATTTGGTATCACATCCCATGTTCCAGCCTCATCCATCTCTACCAATAAATAACTACTAGTCTTTATCTATACTTTTATTCTCTTTCCAGTATGAATTAAAACTAGCTATATTACCTCAGATGTTCTTGCTAGTCTAAGTTAACTCCATAAATATTCCTTTCTTGACATCTAAGAATTAAAAGCAATCAGAGTAACTTGCTTAACAGTTTCATTCCAGATAGCTACTCTAGGTATACTAACTAGTATATAATCTAGTAGTTTATACTGTAGTACTTATTCTGAAAATTGACTAAAACTAGCATCCCTCTTCTAATATTAGCAAAAATATGCCTTACCACTCTCCAGTGGTTTTTCACCCTCTAAGTTTCTAGTTCCTAATCCAAAATATATAACTAGTGCAACTTATAGAGGCACAGCATATAAGCTAAAGCCAAAGATCATTCTACTCTATCTTCCATATTCTTAGATAATGTAAATCACTTAGTTCTGGAACATCTGAAATTTCCTTTCTGTATCTTGGATAATAAGATGTGAACTACATCTGACATTTAGACTCTATATATTTAATGAGAATTTTGGTTCTCAAATTAATAGTAGCTGGGAATATAGTATTATTTGCTCTAGAAGTACAGATATTAGAGGGTATATGACACAAAAGTATAGAAGATCTATAATAAAAAAATATGTGATTATAAATGATAATCTTGAAAATACTGTTTAAGTAGACTCTCAAAAGTCATGTTAGTAAGCATGTGTTATCTGGATATATAAAGTACAAATATTAGAATAATCTTTAGCTTCAGCTTATATACTACATTTCTACTAGTTATACTAATCATATATTTTTAAAAGAGATACTTAGGATATCTGGTAGACTTGTCTACCAGAAGGTGGTGAGGTTTTCTATTGCTAATATCAGAAGATAGTACTAGTTTTAATCAATTTTCAGAATAAAGGTTTATAGTATGACTACTAGCTTATATACTAAGTATTCTACTTATAATGGTTATTTAGGAATTTAGAACAAATATAACTAGACTAGAATGTGACAATTGTGTAAACTTAGATTCTTAAGTATAATGTCTCCAATCATATGAGTCTTATAACAAGATATCTAGACTTTGAGACTTTGTATTATTATTTTGAACATATATCTAATAAAGTTATGTATTATATCCTTGATAAGATTTATTTCCCAATATAGGAATATATTTACTATAATTGCACTTTTGAGAAGATATACCAATATAGTTTTTCTAAGAATACTGTTTTGTTAGAGTTGAAAATAGTAAACTTTATTTATTTTCTTTTCATTTTTAATTTTCATTTATTTTGGACTTAGGGTTATGGGTTGGTATGATGTCACAAACATGTCACATGTCACTGTCACAGTTATATAAGTATATATCATAAAAAGAATACAGAAGATTCTAAAACAATAATATTATACAGTATATTTACAACATGTTAACCTTATAAATAACACATAGCCTTTAGAGTAGGTTAGATAAGGTCTCATATAGACCAACTAGCTAGGTAGACACTTTATATTAGAAACTCTATTGAGTTCTCTTGTGTTAACCTAATACAAGATTCTTTTGTTAACTTAATTCTTAGTTTTAACAAGTATTTATTTATACAACCACCCTTATCTCTTCTTTTCTTTATACAGCTACTATTGTAGATCTTGATAGCCTGCATGATAATATCCATTCTATAGTTGTGTATAATGATACACTTATAAATTACCTCTACAACTCAACAAAACTTTTGCAAATAAAAACTATTATCTAAATATCAAAATATATCTAAAATGTCACATTGCTTTTTTCTGTGCCTATAACTTTGCTGTAAACCTTAACAATATTCAGAACATTCTGAAAGCAGAAATAAATATTTACTGCATAACAATGGTACCAATAGTCAACTAATGCATATAAACTTCCAGTCTCAGATTTTTAGATAAGACAATAAGTCTTCATAAAAGCTCAGTTCTTTTATACTTTACAACCCTAAAAAAGCTGTTAAAAATATATCTGGAACTATTCAAAATCATTGACTGAGCTAGCACCCACTTGTTCACTATTTACTTTTTGAGATTAATATATGCTATCTATTTAGACTTTTATATATCTATATTTAAGCCTACTATATCTAACAATTTTCCTAGTTAATCTAACCTCTTCTACTATCTATTATAATAGATAGTAAATCCAAATATAAGAATACAGAAGAAGACTTTGATTGGCTATCTACTTCAGAGCTTGCTTATACTTCTAAAGTAGTATCTAATTTCTATCTTGCTTACTTTAACAAGCTTAGTTTACTTCTGCTGCCTTGACTCAAATATATACTAGCTGAAATCTTATAACTAACTATTTCTTCCTCTCAGACTTAATTTAATTCTTTTCACTTCTTGTTCTACTAAATAATCCCTGTACATTCTTGTATATGAGTAGCTAGTGCTTCAAGGGCTCAGTTTGAAGAAAAAGATACTATTACATACTAACTTGATCATATTCGTCATCTATCCCAAATAACACTAATCTTATCCAAACTCATTTGCCCTCTTTCAGAATAGATTATGCTATATTCCAATTACCAATTACTTTGCAAACAAAATCTCTCTCCATCTCACAACAAATTCTATAGAGTTCCAGTCAATAACTCTATGATATTCAACAAACCCAGAGTATGCACAGTTTCTTATTATGAGAACACCTTTTCTTATATTTAAGAATGATAATTATCATGTACAATTCCTGAGTCTGATAATTAATTACTATACTCATCTCTAGTTAATATCCAAACTTTCTCTTCCTAAATTATAACTATGTGACAAAGTTAGACTAGGTACAACATTTTACAGTTAAAGCCAATGCTGTCATCTATATAGCAATTTCCATGTCTACTTCCACCAAGTCCTAAAATTAATCTGCCTTCCATGCTATATCTATGGATTTACCTAACAAGTGTGGATTGTACTTAATACATATCACACCTCAGTAGTCTTGTTAGCATACCATTACTTATCAAAATAATAGCACCAGAATGAACACCTATTTTAGATACAGTTCACATCTTATTATCTGAGATACAGTAAGATATCGATATCTTAGAAGTCCAGAATTGAGTGATTATATATTATCTGAGAATGTGAAAGGTAGATCAGAATAATCTTTGGCTCTAGCTTGTGTGCTGTGCCTCTACTAGTTATATAGATCATATATTTTGGATCAGAACTTAAGAACTTAGTAGGTGAAAGACTACTAAAAGGTAGTGAGGTATGTTGTTGCTAATACTGGAAGAGGGGTGCTAGTTTTAGTTGATTTTCAGGATGACTACCACAGTGTAAGCTACTGGATAATATACTTAGTTAGTATACCTAGAATAGCCATCTGAAATATAACTACTAAGTAAGTTATCTTAATTTCTAGTGATTCTTAGATATCAGAGAATAGAGATTTATAGAGTTAACCTATACCAGTGAGAACATCTGAGGTGGAATAAAGGAGTGTGATCTATACTGGAAGGGTTGGAAAGTGTAGATGAGGAAGTATGAGTTATCCATAAGTTGGAATAGATGTGGTTAGAATATAGGATATAACAATCTGTTATCATCAATAGTATAGTTCTTTTTGTAGTTCAAACACTTGAAAGAGTAAGAAAAGTTGTACCAGCTACAGTAGCTTCTCTAGGAGAATTAGACTTAGAATTGGCCTTATAACATCAAACTAAGAGTTTGTAGCTCTCCACTTTATGTAGATTACTACACTTCTAACATTTAGCATTTTAAGCATAATAGGTATATGTTAAATGTTCTCAGTGCTAGCAATTGCAATACTAAACAATCCCAAGATATATAGTAGTCTCTCAGACTATAGTAGTATATCACTCAAAGTTAAATGAGTGATTAATAAGAGTCTTATTCTTAAAGCCTCTTTAAAAGTCTCAGATGTTGATTTAGATCACTAACATTTAGAGCTGGAAGATGTCTTCATAATATGAGGTATAGATACTAATGTGATACTCTTAAAAAAGAAAGAGCTGAAAAGGGCTACTGTTATTTGGGCAGGAGTAATTGGAAAAGAAGTGTTAAAGTTTTAGTAGAAAATGTTTAAAACCTTTAAAAAAGATTTAGTTTAAGACAAGAGAGGCTCTATTTCAGTGGTCTCACTAAGACTCACAGTATCAGAGTTAAAGATAGTAGAATTTGTTTTTTATTATTATTTTCTCATATTTATTTTCTTATTTTAGACTTAGGGTTAGAATATAGCATGACTATTACAAATTGTCACATTGCTTCTTTCTCTCTTACCACTATCTTGTATAGTAGTGCCTATAAGAGAATTAGCAAATACATTGTTTTCTATTCCATTTACTTCTTCACAATCTTTTCCAATAGCTAACTTACTATCTAATATGGACATAAATGTCAGTATTGACATCATCAGGGGAAGATCCACTTTTTCTAGCAGAATTAGTTCAAGAGAGTCTTCAACTCATTCAGATATGTTATCATTCCCATACTACAAAAAAATGGAGATACAAAACAAATTCCTGAACAAGAATGCTCAGAAACCAGTTGATAGTTTGAAACTATCTTATGCATTGAATACTAAGTAGGTAGATAAATTAGTTGGAATGGCATCTGACAATATCCTCTAGGAGGGTACATAATGTATTTGAAGTGAGGCACCAGCCCTCAACAACATATCTGTTATGAACTAAAGTCCTTAGAGTCAGACAATAGAACAACTCTTGTATTGAGTAACACAAGAGAACTCGATAGAGATCCCTTTACAAAGTAGTCTACCTTATATACTACTACCAATGGTCCATGATTACTACTGTGCACCCTACCCTAAACAACCATGTGGAGAACATGAGGCCAACATGTGTTGTCCATATTGTATGATGTCACTTGTTCTTGAACCTTCTACTAAGTTCTCCTACATCTTGTGATCTGTCTTGTGACTATGTTATCCGATTGTGACTGATGTGACAGTGTGACAGATCAACCCTAATCCTAGTTGTCCTAAAATAGAAAATAGAAAAATAAATCAAAAAGAAAATAAAAAATGAAAAGAAAAATAAATCAAGTCCATTTTCTTTGGTCTTGACAATATCTAAACCATAAGATAAGGGTGTTGCTAATATTAGTACTAACATGTATCCTCCATAGGAGGTCATTAACATTTAGTTATCTTATGATATTAATCAAGTGACTGAACAAGAGTTCTGAAATGGTAACTTCTATCCTATTTCTCTTTATGGTGTACTTCAGCATCTTTTATCTAATTCCAAAAACATCAAAGAGTCATTGCATTGTATGACTAAATATGTCAAAAATAAGAGTATCAAAAGAAACAAGACAAATGATGTTCCAGACCTTAGTGGTATAGGTAAAGTAGCATGAAATTTTATTTCTGCTCTTTATGAATCAGAATTCAAGAAATCAAAAACAAATCCAAGAATAATAAACAAACTAACAAGCCAGCAAGCTTTGTCAAATTACCTCCTCTAATCTAGGCAAAAACTCCCAAGGAGGTTTAAAAAATTTCCAAGTTCTTTAAAAAGACTAGTTAATCAACAGAGAAGAAAAATACTAAGAAATCATATATGCAAGTTTTGTCTGCATTTTTTAATATGAAGGAAATTCTTAAAATCAAAGAAACTTTTCCAAAATTATAACTAAAAAAATTGAAAATACTCAAAAAATCATTAATAGCAATAGTAAGTCTAAGCCAAAACTAAATATAACAATAAAGAGTCCATCTAGGAAGCAAGTTATTATTCCTATGAGCAATGAGAACAAATCAAAATTTATAGAGTTGTTTAGCACCCATATTACTAATCTTAACAAAGCACTAAAAATATCAAATCTGAAGTCATAGCTGACTTTGTATATATAGGCCAAGTAGGTATTACCATTGTCACCAACAAAGTCACATCTCTACTCAATCTTCAAACAATTGAGAAATATGTTAAGAATGTAAACCTTATCAATACAGCTGAAGTCAATGTTCTTTATCTTCCCCAGTCAAAATTATATTTAAAGATTATAGATATCTCTTATCTATTGGAAAATACTAATACTCCCATTTTGACTAATATAGTTGAATCTATCATTAAGAACAACCATATTTTCAATAATATCATAGTTGCTTCAAAACCACACATCATCAAAGTATCACTGAAATCAGACATAGTAATTATTTGGCTAGATATTTGGAATGTCCAAAGTGGTAGTAATACTAGAGGACTTATTAACAGATGTTTCAACATAAGAAATTATATCACCACAATCCAAGACATGAATATAAATCCAGAAGTTCTACAATATAAGAATTACTAGAAGTGGAGTTATATAACATTTTCTTGCAGCTCAAGAGTTGGACCTCACAAAACTGAATATCACTGACAATTCACTTGATGCTACAAGGCTAACTTCAAAATTAACCTACTAAGGCTTAAGATGAAACAGAGTGAACTGTACCCTTATACATTCAAATGTTTGAATTGTAAAGGTGACTACCAAGTCAATTCAAATTTATGTCTATTCTAGAAGCATCAATTTAATAGGGAGTACCACTCCAAGAAGTATCAAGAACTTTGAGACATTAGAAGATAATTAATTTACTCAACTGTGAGCAGTAGTCAAGTATGATTTGTAAAAATATCAAAAAAATTTTACAAATCATTTATAAGAATAATTTGCTTACTAATACTATTTTAGAAGCATAAAAATATTTTGATATAATTTTCATCCAAGAATTGTCTTAGTTAAATATTTGTTCCATTCAAAGTTTGTCAAACAAGGAAGAAGATCTATTGGTAGAAGTACTGAATCATCCAAACTGGGTTACTTTTTCTAGGAACATTGAATAATCATGACTTTTCTAGAGTTATATCATATATAAACATAAGACTTTCACAATTTTACTTCTTCTTATAGAAAAATATTTTCAATCATAGGAATATTTTATGTGTTTCATTCTTTAACAATGGATCCATTTAATTTTTAATTAATATCTGCTCTGACTCTTCTTAAATAGCTTTGAAGTATTTAAAGGATACTGAAGCCAATATCAATAACATTTTAGTTATAACTAGAAACTTGAACATTAAAGACAGTAATTGGGATCTCTTTTTTCCATATCACTCTATATACTGTGATCTCCTTATAGATATCACAGACTTTATAAATTTATGTATGTTCAAACTGTCAAGAACGAAAGAAGTGGACTTAATATTTTTCTTTTCTCATTTTATTTTATTTTTGATTTATTTTTCTTTATTCTATTTTTAGAACCAGGGTTAGGGTTAGAAGTGACAAGATCACACTGTCACACAGCAGGTCACATCAGATGACATAGTCACAAGTCACATGACACATAGAAAGATGTAGAAGG
>Ga0157359_1000309_pt1 | contig 16900 bp, 15 predicted proteins | sample AttcapACBM3_FD_111482 | JGI IMG/M metagenome (GOLD analysis project Ga0157359, IMG submission 111482) | Fungus gardens microbial communities from leaf cutter ant in Botucatu, State of São Paulo, Brazil - Atta capiguara ACBM3 | ecosystem: Host-associated > Fungi > Mycelium > Unclassified ...
CGTCTGGATGCCTTAACATCCAATCACATTCTGCACATCTATAGCAGATGCATAAAAACGAACGCCACGGACAACCTAAATCACGATAAAAATAACGCAATGATAAAACTTTCAAATATCACCAAAGTGTTCCAGCAGGGATCACGAACTATTACAGCGCTGTCAGATGTCAGCCTGCATGTGCCAGCCGGGCAAATTTACGGCGTTATTGGCTCTTCCGGGGCGGGTAAAAGTACGCTGATTCGTTGCGTTAATTTACTGGAGCGTCCAACTTCCGGTACTGTTTTGGTCGATAATCAGGATCTGACAAAACTTTCAGCCGGACAACTCACCCTGGCACGCCGTCAAATTGGCATGATCTTCCAACATTTTAACCTGTTGAATTCCCGTACCGTGGCTGGCAACGTTGCCCTGCCGTTGGAACTGGGGAACATGTCAAAAGAAGCGATAAAAAGTCGCGTGACTGAACTGCTTGAGTTGGTTGGCCTGGCAGACAAACACGATTCATGGCCTGCTAACCTTTCCGGTGGTCAAAAACAGCGCGTCGCCATTGCCCGTGCTCTGGCCAGTAATCCCAAGGTACTGTTATGTGATGAAGCCACCAGTGCACTGGATCCGGCAACTACGCGTTCCATTCTTGAATTGCTGAAAGACATTAACCGTCGTCTTGGTATCACAGTTCTGTTGATTACACATGAAATGGATGTAGTGAAAAGTATCTGTGACCGCGTTGCTGTCATCAGTAACGGCCAGTTGATTGAACAGGACACAGTCAGTGAAGTGTTCTCTCATCCCAAAACACCGCTGGCGCAGCAGTTTATTCAGTCCACATTGCATCTGGATATTCCGGAAGATTATCTACAGCGTTTATCACAGGAAGCCCGTGCAAACACCTTCCCTCTGCTGAGACTGGAATTTACTGGTCAGTCAGTGGATGCGCCTCTGTTGTCTGAATCCGCACGCCGTTTCAATGTAAATAACAACATCATCAGCGCGCAAATGGATTACGCCGGTGGCGTTAAGTTCGGCATCATGCTGGCAGAGATCCACGGTCAGGCTGATGATATTCAGGCTGCCATCGCATTCTTCCAGCAAAATCATGTAAAAGTAGAGGTATTAGGTTATGTCTGAGGCAATGATGTGGTTACTTGGCCGCGGCATTTGGGAAACACTGATGATGACCTTTGTCTCTGGCTTTTTTGGTTTTGTTCTCGGTTTACCCGTTGGTGTACTGCTGTACGTTACCCGTCCGGGACAGATTGTGGCGAATGCCCGCCTGTACCGTATCATCTCGGCGCTGGTGAACATTTTCCGTTCTATTCCTTTCATCATTTTGCTGGTATGGATGATTCCATTTACCCGCATGATTGTTGGTACATCTATCGGTCTGCAGGCGGCTATCGTTCCTCTGACTGTTGGTGCAGCACCCTTTATTGCCCGTATGGTGGAAAATGCGCTGTTGGAACTACCTACAGGTTTGATAGAAGCCTCTCGCGCAATGGGAGCGACTCCACTGCAAATTATTCGCAAAGTTCTGTTGCCGGAAGCACTGCCAGGATTGATTAACGCCGCTACGATTACCTTAATCACTCTGGTGGGCTATTCTGCAATGGGTGGTGCTGTTGGTGCAGGTGGTCTGGGACAAATCGGCTACCAGTACGGTTACATTGGTTATAATGCAACCGTGATGAACACTGTCCTGGTTCTGTTAGTGATTATGGTTTATCTGATTCAGATTGGTGGCGATCGCCTTGTTCGTGCGGTAACACATAAGTAAACACAACAACAATCTTCTTTATTTAAGGAATGAATATGTCTTTTAACATCAAAACGTTCGCAGCTATCGGCGCACTCCTCGGTACCCTGGCACTGACGGGTTGTGATCAGGCAGAAAAAGATCCTAACCATATCAAAGTGGGTGTGATCGTCGGTGCAGAACAGCAGGTTGCAGAAGTCGCTAAAAAAGTGGCTAAAGATAAGTATGGTCTGGATGTGGATTTGGTGACCTTTAATGACTACGTGCTGCCAAATGAAGCACTGAGCAAAGGCGATATTGATGCGAACGCATTCCAGCACAAACCCTATCTTGATCAGCAAATCAAAGAACGTGGTTATAAACTGGTAACGGTTGGTAATACCTTTGTTTACCCAATCGCCGGTTATTCGAAAAAAATCAAATCTCTGGATGAATTGCCGGAAGGTGCACAGGTTGCCATTCCTAACGATCCAACCAACCTGGGCCGCTCTCTGCTGCTGTTACAGCACGTTGGTCTGATTAAACTGAAAGACGGCGTGGGTCTGCTGCCAACCGTTCTGGATGTTGTGGAAAACCCAAAAAACATCAAACTGGTAGAACTGGAAGCACCACAGTTGCCACGTTCACTGGATGACCAGCAAATTGCTCTGGCAGTAATCAATACTACCTACGCCAGCCAGATTGGCCTGACTCCGGCCAAAGACGGTATCTTTGTTGAAGATAAAGAGTCTCCATACGTTAACATCATCGTTACTCGTGAAGAGAATAAAGACGCTGAAAACGTGAAGAAATTTGTTCAGGCTTACCAGTCTGACGAAGTAGAACAGGCAGCGAATAAAATCTTTAACGGTGGTGCAGTTAAAGGTTGGTAATCCCTCCGGGTTCGACCACTATGGTGGTCGAACTCATCTTCCCATCAAACATCAGCTCTCCGTTGATGACAGTTCAACACAGGTACCACGGAATAATATCTGGCTGTTCGGATTACCGTTTACCGTAATAAGCAATTCACTACTATTTTTTATAGCCTTCCATTCGTCAGGTGACAGCAATTGCGGGTTGAGTGTCTGTAAAGCAGCAAAATGACCGACCAAAGACATCTCCCCGGTAATTTTATCTTTCGCCCATAACATGGCTTTCCCCATACTGTCCTCAGGGGTTTTGTAATTAGCATTCCATTTTAACCGAAGACTGGATTTCCCCGGTTTATCGCCTTTATAAGCCATAAGAACAAAATAATTGTTTTTCTCTTCTGAGGACATAATGGCAACATAGCCTGGAGTCATTATCTTGGGTTCAGTAGTCAATAATGTTGAGCGTGAAACCAGGAACAATAGTGCCACACAAGTCAAAGCAGCAGCGGACCACCAGCCACTCCATACGCGTTTCCAACCACGAGGTTTTGTTTGTTTATCCAGTGTGGATTCGATATTTTTCCACACCCATGATGGGGGTTTTTCTGCAGTCAAGGAAAATATTTTTTACAAAGCCAGTCTGTCTGCATGATATCTTCAGCTCTTTCCTACTCTTCGCTTGTTATTTCTTTTATGGCTTGCTTCAATAACGCTTCTTTGACCAGAACATGAGGATCTTCCCATGCGTGCTTTGCCGCTCTGTTTGCTCACCCTGTTACTGACGGGATGTTCGTTGCTGCCCAAAACATCTCAACCAACGTCTCAGGAACAGAAGCCCACGCAAACGGCAGCTGCACATCACAAACCCGTTGTGCACGCTGCACCGGTAAAACTGTATACCGATGCAACAGATCTGGTGAGTAACCCCTTCCGTGATTTGGGTGAAGTCGATGGCACAGACTGCCAAAGCAGTAATCAGGACTCCCCACCGAATATCGCCACTGCACGTAAACGTATGCAAATTCGGGCTTCCGGCATGAAAGCCAACGCTGTATTGCTGCATAAATGTGAAATCGTCAGCGCAACACCGGGATGTTATCGTCAGGCCGTTTGTCAGGGATCAGCCCTGCAGGTATCCAATTAATTAAAGAGTTGTGCAACAAATGACCGAATTTACCTTCCAGCAAATTGGCACTATTCATTCCCCCTGGAAGGAAAAATTTGCCGTGCCCAGACAGCCCGGCTTAATTGAAGATGGCGGCGGCGAATTGCACTTGTTACCACCGTATAATCAACCGGAAGCCGTCAGAGGTCTGGAAGATTTCAGTCATTTATGGCTGCTGTTTGTGTTCCATCAAACCATGGAAGGTGGCTGGCGTCCGACAGTTCGTCCTCCACGCCTGGGCGGTAATACCCGTATGGGTGTTTTTGCCACCCGCTCCACATTCCGTCCTAACCCAATCGGTATGTCGTTAGTTGAATTAAAAGGCATTCGCTGCGAGCAGCAACAGGTAATTCTGGAACTGGGGAGTCTGGATTTGGTCAATGGCACCCCGATTGTAGATATCAAACCTTATCTGCCCTTTGCTGAAGCCTTACCGGATGCCCGTGCAGGTTTTGCCCAACAGGCGCCACCAGCGGATATGTCAGTCAGCTTTACCCCGGCGGCTTGTGTACAGTTACAACAACACTTATCCCGTTACCCACATCTGGAACGGTTTATTACACAGGTTTTGGCTCAGGATCCCCGTCCGGCCTATCGTAAAGGTGAAGAACCGGAACGCGAATACGCGGCCTGGTTGCTGGATTTTAACGTTCGCTGGCGTGTTACCCACCTCGGAACAGAAGTTATTGCCATCGACCCACGTTAATTTGATGCGGCATCTTTTGACTCACCCGACTCGCTGGTACACTAGCCGCCATGTTTTTTGACCCTTTTTCCGTTTATATGGAATCGTAACTCATGCGTACTACTCAATATTTGCTCTCCACCCTGAAGGAGACTCCTGCCGATGCTGAAGTCGTCAGCCACCAGCTGATGCTCCGCGCCGGTATGATCCGCAAGCTGGCATCCGGTCTTTATACCTGGTTACCGACCGGCCTGCGCGTACTGAAAAAAGTTGAAAACATCGTACGTGAAGAGATGAACAACGCAGGTGCAGTTGAAATCTGCATGCCAGTGGTTCAACCTGCTGATTTATGGCAGGAAAGCGGCCGTTGGGAACAGTACGGCCCGGAACTGCTGCGTTTTGTGGATCGTGGTGAACGTCCATTTGTACTTGGTCCAACGCATGAAGAAGTGATCACTGACCTGATCCGTAATGAACTGAGTTCTTACAAACAGTTGCCACTGAATCTGTATCAGATCCAGACCAAATTCCGTGATGAGGTTCGTCCTCGTTTTGGTGTGATGCGTTCACGTGAATTCATCATGAAAGACGCCTACTCATTCCACACCACTCAGGAATCCCTGCAGGAAACCTACGATGCGATGTACCGTGCTTACAGCCAGGCATTCAGTCGTATGGGACTGGATTTCCGTGCTGTTGATGCCGACACCGGTTCAATCGGTGGTAGTGCCTCTCACGAGTTCCAGGTACTGGCTCAAAGCGGTGAAGATGATGTGGTGTTCTCTACAGAATCTGATTACGCAGCAAATATCGAAAAAGCAGAAGCGCTGGCACCAACCACTGAACGTGCTGCTCCATCGCAGGAAATGGCGATGTTCGATACACCAAATGCCAAAACCATTGCTGAACTGACAGAACAGTTCAACCTGCCGGTTGAGAAAACTGTCAAAACATTGATGGTGAAAGCAACTGAAGAAAGTGGTCATACTCTGGTGGCCTTGCTGGTTCGTGGTGATCATGAACTGAACGAAGTCAAAGCAGAGAAAATCGATATTGTTGCTTCCCCACTGGCGTTCGCAACTGAAGAAGAAATCCGTGCACTGGTTAATGCCGGTCCGGGTTCTCTGGGCCCTGTTGGCCTGTCCATGCCTGTAATTGCTGACCGTACTGTTGCGGTAATGAGTGATTTCAGCGCCGGTGCCAACATTGATGGCAAACACTTCAGCGGCATCAACTGGGAACGCGACCTGCCACTGCCACGTGTGGAAGATATCCGTAACGTAGTGGAAGGCGATAGCAGCCCGGATGGCAAAGGTATTCTGCAAATTAAACGCGGTATCGAAGTCGGCCATATCTTCCAGTTAGGCACCAAATACTCAGAAGCACTGAAAGCATCCGTCCAGGGTGAAGATGGTCGTAACCAGATCCTGACCATGGGTTGCTACGGTATTGGTATTACCCGTGTGGTTGCTGCGGCAATTGAACAGAACCATGATGACCGCGGTATCATCTGGCCTGCAGCGCTGGCACCATTCCAGGTTGCTATTCTGCCAATGAACATGCAGAAATCTTTCCGTGTGAAAGAACTGGCTGAAGAGCTGTATAACACCCTGCGTGCCAAAGGCATCGACGTTATTCTGGATGACCGTAAAGAGCGTCCAGGCGTGATGTTTGCTGATATGGAACTGATTGGTGTGCCTCACTCCATCGTTATTGGCGATCGCAACCTCGACAACGAAGAGATCGAATACAAATCCCGCCGTGATGGTGAGAAACGTATGATCAAAACCAACGAAATCGTTGATTTCCTGGTTTCTGAACTGGCGAAATAAATCGGCTTAACTTGTCGATACAGGTTCACCAGCAAAACAGCCATCACATCGTGATGGCTGTTTTTTTATGCTCAATCGCAGGGTCATTTCCCTTAATTCGCATATCCGTTCTGCTGCAAAACAAAATACCCTGCTTTTATTCGCCTCTCACTTTCCCGCGTAATGCTTTCGTAGACGATTTTCGCGCCTTACCCTCCAGCCGACGCTTCTTTGAGGCCAGTGTCGGACGCGTTGCCCGGCGCGTTTTTTCCACCACCGTCAGTTCACGAATCAGATTCTCTAACCGCTTTAACGCCGCTTCCCGATTCATCTCCTGACTGCGATATTCCTGTGCCTTAATAATCACCACACCTTCTGCCGTAATCAGATGATGACTGGCAGACAACAGGCGTGACTGATAAAACTCCGGCAAACTGGATGCCCGAATATCAAACCGTAAGTGGATAGCCGTGGAACTTTTATTCACATGTTGCCCACCAGCCCCCTGAGCACGAATAGCTGTGATCTCTATTTCGTTATCAGGAATGACGACCTGCCGGGACAAAACAATCACCGGTTGTTACCTGTGCTCAACCAGGACTCAAACTGGATTTCCAGATGATGATTGTCATCAGATAACCAGATCGTTCCATCCTGGATTGTGGCCTGTAGCTGCATAGAACGGGAAGCCAGCTGCGTTAATGCACTGAGTTGTTCATCGTTCAGATAGCGGACAGAAAGATTACTGTATTGCGCCAGCTTATTCTGATGTTGTTGCCACCAGGGTTGTGCTGCCCGCCAGTTGTAGGCATACAGCCAGACATCCTGCGCACGGCTACAGGCTTTTTTGATTCGACGTTCATCTGGCAATCCCAGTTCAACCCACAGATCGATACCATTATGATCGTTGAGCTGCCAGATTTCCGGTTCATCCTCTGCACTTAACCCACGGGTAAATGTCAGACGTTCATCAGCATGCACCAGCCAGGCCAGCAGACGCAACATCAATCGTTCTTCGGTTTCCGAGGGATGACGGGCCAGCGTTAGCGTGTTGTCGATAAAAACATTGCGATCCATATCCGCAACATTCACCGTAGCTTTATAAATCGTTGCTTTCAGTGCCATAAGTATCCTTATTTCAGTTGCGCAGTATTGTAACCGGATCAGGGAGTAATTCATCTGCCTCTGGCTGCTTTCCCGTAAAACCCTGTGCTATATTCGAAGTGTCATCGGAGAAAACTCTGAAGGAGGTGTGAGTGCAAGCATATTGGGAATCAAAAGCCGGAACACCGCGCGAAATCTTCCATCAGAGACAGCCTGATCTGGCTGCTGCTAACGAACGGGTGAGCGACTATGTTGATGAATGAAATCTATAAACCGATCAACTGTGATGACTATGACAACCTGGAACTCGCCTGCCAAAGACACTGGATATTGTCACTGACATTGAAAAATGGCGAGCAACTTAACGCAAAAGCAAAAGATATTCTGTCGCGAAAAAACGTGGAGTATCTGACTGTAGAAGTCGCCGGTGAAACCAGCGATTTGCGTCTCGACCACATTGCCAGTTTCAGTCATCCGGATTTGGGTGTCATCGTGATCAGTGAATCTGACTGAGCATAACCGTCCTTTCACTCTTCAGGGGCTGAATGACCATTGCCCCTGTTATCATTCCCTTTGTTCTGCCAGTGACAGGAGCCGCCCGTCACTGAACTTCTCAGCCAGAGACGTCGAAATCCTGAGGGAGATCATTCGCTGACTTTTCTTCCCGTTCCCAACACACATACCAACCGTGTTCTCTGTCAGGAGCGTCACCTTCACGGGTAACAAAAACACCCAGAGCAGCAATCAGCATTTCCCCATAAAACAGTAATGGAATACGTTCACGCTGCCAGGGTGGAATCCCCGCTTCCTGCCAGAGTTTTTTTAACGGCCGGCTTCCTGCCCGTCCCACAATATGAAAACTCCCCTTAGCATGAAAACGAATACTCACACTCTCATCTGATCGTGGTTGACGTAACAATGTTCCTTGTTCATTAATCCGAACCATACCAAGTTGGTCAGGCAGAATCACTGGCTGCCACGGGGAAGACCAGGTTATCTGATAATCCCGTACCGTTTTGGCAGAAGTGAGCCAGTACAAATGCTCACGATAACGACGAACTTCCGCATTTCCCAGACGAAGGCAAGGCTCTGCATCAGCCCGACTGCAGACAACTTCCTGCCAGATACGATCCAGTGCATCACGGGATGGCATTGGCGCATGCTGGTAAGCTATCCAGCGCCGCAGCAAAGCAGAACGCCGTACAGCGCTCATATTCAGCAGTGGCGTAAAATGCAAACTGCCATCTGTTGCAACAAGTTGTGCCAGCGATTCTGCCAGCAACTCATCCAGTAACTGCTCCTGTTCACCGCATAATGCTGCACTACGGGTAACAGAAGCAGAGAAATGCGGCCAACGCGTATTCAGCAATGGCAACACATTCAGGCGCAGGAAATTACGGTCATAGCGGGGATCCTGATTACTTTCATCCTCAATCCAGATCAGTTGATGATCTTCAGCCCAGCTTTCCAGTTGCTGGCGAGTCAGACCAAGTAACGGACGCAAATGTCGGTTTTCACCTAACTGATGCTGAACAGGCATCGCAGCCAGTCCCGCCGGGCCACTGCCACGTTTCAGTGCCAGTAAAAAAGTTTCGCTTTGATCATCACCATGTTGTGCCGTCAGCAATAACTCACCAGGGTGCAAATGCTTCCGGAATGCCTGATAGCGGGCATTCCGCGCTGAGGCTTCAATACCGCCTTCCCGGGCATCCACCTGCACTTTGATCACCTCCAGAGGTACCTGCCATGTTTGGCACTGGTGACGACAATGTTCCACCCAGTTATCTGCTCTCGGGCTCAAACCATGATGGATATGTACTGCCCGCAGGTGCAGTTGCGGCCATTTCTCACGCAACAATACCAGTTGATGCAGCAATACAGTGGAATCCAGACCACCGCTATAAGCCACCAGAATGGTACTGTCCGCACTGAGTAAGTGTTCAAGATGGGTAAGTGATGGCATGAGGTTCCCGGAAAATACCGACACACAGCCGGAGTAAAATCTGGCAATATTTTAAGCCTGATACAGTTCCAGGGGCAAACCATCAGGATCATTGAAAAAGATAAAATGCTTCCTGGTCAGAGGATCAATACGGATCTCTTCACATGTTACATGGTGTTCGATCAAATACTGACGAGCTACAGCAATATCATCCACGCTGAATGCCAGGTGGCGTAAACCGCAGGCCTCCGGATGAGAAACACGGTCTGGCGGTGACGGGAACGAAAACAGTTCAATGACATAATCACCCTGTAAGGCCAAATCCCCTTTCCATGAGTTGCGTTCTTCCCGGTACACTTCACTCATCAACGAAAATCCCAGAATATCGCAGTAAAATGTCTTACTGACCTGATAATTACTGGCAATGATCGCCACATGATGCACCCGTTTTAACTGTAAACCAGACATGGCTTCCCTCTAACCTGGATACAAAAAGGGCCAGACAATGTCCGGCCCTTTTTACGCTGTCGCGTAATGAATAATCAGGCGTAACCGTAGTTCATCAGACGCTGATAACGACGATCCAGCAGTTCTTCTGTGCTCAGGGCATCAAGTTCTTCCAGATCAGCCAACAGACGTTCTTTCAGGGAAACAGCAATAGCCTCTGGATCACGATGAGCACCACCCAAAGGTTCAGGGATAACGGTATCGATCAGGTTCAGCTCTTTCAGACGCGGAGCTGTGATCCCCATCGCTTCAGCGGCCAGCGGTGCTTTATCAGCACTTTTCCACAGAATGGACGCACAGCCTTCCGGTGAAATAACGGAATAGGTGCTGTACTGCAACATATTAACTTTGTCGCCAACACCGATCGCCAGAGCACCACCAGAACCACCTTCACCAATAACAGTACAGATAACCGGTACTTTCAGACCAGACATCTCACGCAGGTTACGGGCAATAGCTTCTGACTGACCACGTTCTTCAGCACCAACACCTGGATATGCACCCGGTGTGTCAATGAAGGTGATGATTGGCATGTTGAAACGCTCAGCCATCTCCATCAGACGCAGGGCTTTGCGGTAGCCTTCTGGTGCTGGCATACCAAAGTTACGACGGATTTTTTCTTTAGTTTCACGGCCTTTTTGATGACCAATGATCATCACCGGACGACCATCCAGACGTGCAATTCCACCAACGATCGCTTTGTCATCAGCAAAAGCACGATCGCCTGCCAGTTCATCAAAGTCAGTGAAAACGTTTTGGACATAATTCAGTGTATAAGGACGCATTGGATGACGCGCTAACTGCGCAATCTGCCATGCACCTAAATCCGAGAAGATTTTGCGTGTCAGTTCCACACTTTTACCGTGCAGACGCTGAATTTCTTCATCCAGATTTATATCCAGTTTTTCATCCTGACGGCCAACGGATTTCAGCGAATCAATTTTCGCTTCAAGTTCTGCAATCGGCTGTTCAAAATCCAGGTAATTAAGACTCATAATAATCCTGTTTTAGTCAAACTCCAGTTCCACCTGCTCCGATCCTATCAACGATCGCAGATCGTTTAATAAACGATCGCTGGGCGATACGCGCCAGGTTGCGCCGAAACGCAACTTCGCCCGCGCATCCTCTCTCTGATAGTAGAGATGTACCGGAATTGTCCCCGAGCGATGGGGTTCCAGGGACTGACGGAGACGGTTCAAAAGCTGGTCATCAATTTGCCTGTCCGTCAGCGAGATAGCAAGCCCACGCGCATATTTTTCGCGCGCTTCATCAATGTCCATCATATCGCGGGCCATCATTTTGAGCCCACCATTGAAGTCATCGAAGCTTACCTGCCCACTGACGATCAGAATACGGTCTTTCTCCAGCAAGTGCTGGAACTTATCTAATGCATCTGTGAATAACATCACTTCCAGACGACCTGAACGGTCATCAAGAGTACAGATACCAATGCGGTTACCGCGTTTTGTTACCATCACGCGAGCCGCCAACACCAAACCGGCCGCAGTCGTCATTTTGCCACGTTCGGTTGGGTGCATATCTTTCAGACGTAACCCACCAGCATAACGTTCAATCTCTTTTAAATACTGATTGATCGGATGTCCGGTTAAGTAAAGCCCTAAAGTTTCCCGTTCGCCATCGAGCTGAATCTGTTCCGGCCACGGTGTCACATCTGCGTAAGATTTTTCAACCTGCTCCGGTTCTTCTGCCAGCACACCAAACATATCTGCCTGGCCGATGGCTTCTGCTTTCGCATGTTGATCTGCCGCTTTCAGTGCATCCGGTAACGCACTCATCAATGCTGCGCGATGCGGACCTAAGCGGTCAAACGCACCGGACATAACCAATTTTTCCAGAACACGGCGATTTATTTTTTTTGTATCCGTGCGGGCACAAAGATCGAATAACTCGCGGAAGTAACCACCTTCATTACGCGCTTCGATAATTGCTTCGATAGGGCCTTCGCCCACACCTTTAATTGCCCCGATACCATAAACGATTTCACCGGCATCGTTTACATGGAACTGATATAACCCGGAGTTAATATCCGGTGGTAAAACCTTCAGTCCCATGCGCCAGCATTCATCAACCAGACCGACAACTTTTTCTGTGTTGTCCATATCGGCGGTCATAACCGCGGCCATAAATTCAGCCGGATAGTGAGCTTTCAGCCACAGAGTCTGGTAAGAAACCAGTGCGTACGCTGCAGAGTGGGATTTGTTAAATCCATACCCGGCGAATTTTTCCACCAGGTCAAAGATTTTCATCGCCAGCTCACCGTCGACGCCCATATTTTTCGCACCCTCTTCAAAAACAGAGCGCTGTTTGGCCATCTCTTCCGGTTTCTTTTTACCCATCGCACGGCGCAGCATATCCGCACCGCCCAGAGTATACCCGGAAAGTACCTGGGCTATCTGCATTACCTGTTCCTGATACAGGATAATGCCGTATGTCGGTTCCAGCACCGGTTTCAGTGATTCATGCTGCCACTGAATATCCGGGTAAGAAATCTCTTCACGGCCGTGTTTACGGTCAATGAAGTTATCCACCATGCCTGACTGTAACGGACCGGGACGGAACAACGCCACCAGTGCGATCATATCTTCGAAACAGTCTGGCTTCAGACGTTTGATCAGATCTTTCATGCCACGCGATTCAAGCTGGAATACCGCCGTGGTTTCCGATCGCTGCAACATATCAAAACTTTTCTGATCATCCAGTGGGATCGCCGCAATATCAATCGGCGATTTACCCTCTTTTTCCCGTCGGGCGTTGATCATTCCCAGCGCCCAGTCAATGATAGTCAGGGTACGCAGACCAAGGAAGTCGAATTTGACCAGCCCGGCGTATTCCACATCATTTTTATCGTACTGGGTCACCGGATGCTGACCATTTTCATCACAATAGAGTGGTGAAAAATCGGTGATTTTAGTTGGCGCAATGACCACACCACCGGCGTGTTTACCGGCATTACGTGTGACCCCTTCCAGTTTACGCGCCATATCGATCAGCGCTTTGACCTCTTCATCTGCCTCATAAATTTCCGGCAGTTGCGGCTCGGCGGCAAACGCTTTTTCCAGCGTCATTCCTGGATCAGGTGGCACCAGTTTCGAAATACGATCCACAAAGCCATACGGATGCCCCAGCACACGGCCCACATCGCGGATAACCGCTTTCGCTGCCATCGTACCGAAGGTAATGATCTGTGATACCGCATCACGCCCGTACATGTCGGCAACATGATCAATAACCCGATCGCGCTTATCCATACAAAAATCGACATCGAAGTCAGGCATGGATACACGTTCCGGGTTAAGGAAACGTTCGAACAACAGATCAAATTCTAATGGATCAAGATCCGTAATTTTCAGGGAATAAGCGACCAGGGATCCGGCACCAGAACCACGCCCCGGTCCCACAGGGACATCGTTATCCTTCGACCACTGAATAAATTCCATCACGATCAGGAAGTAGCCCGGGAATCCCATCTGGTTGATAACATTCAGTTCAATATCCAGACGCTCATCATATTCCGGGCGGCGTTGTGCACGTACTTCCTCATCCGGGAACAAAAAGGCCAGACGTTCTTCCAGACCTTCCTTCGATTTCTTCACCAGGAAATCTTCCGTGCTCATCTCCCCTGTCGGGAATTGTGGCAGGAAATATTCACCCAGGCGGATGGTGACATTACAACGGCGGGCTATTTCCACGCTGTTTTCCAGCGCTTCCGGGATATCCGAGAATAACTCGCACATCTCTTCTTCGCTGCGTAAATACTGTTGTGGGCTGTAAGTACGTGGCCGTTTGGGATCATCCAGCGTAAAGCCATCATGAATTGCGACACGAATCTCATGGGCATCGAAGTCATCTTCCTGCAGGAAAACCACTTCGTTGGTCGCAACAACCGGAATACCTTCTGCTATTGCCAGTTCCACGGCTGCATGCAGATAACTTTCTTCATCCTGACGACCTGTGCGGATCAATTCCAGATAATAATTATCCGGGAAATGTGTTTGATAAAAATTCAGACACTCCGCCACACCAGCCGTATTTCCACGCAGTAACATTTGTCCGACATCACCACGGCGTCCACCGGAAAGCAGAATAATCCCCTGCTTATGTTCTTCCAGCCAGTCGTGGTCAATTGTCGGGCCTGCCACACCATAGCCACGCAGATATGCCCGTGAAATCAATAAGGTCAGGTTTTGATAACCTTCATTGTCTGCTGCCAGAACAGTTAACTGCGTGAGTTCATCACCCATTAACGGGCTGGCGACATTAAAGTCAGCCCCGATGATCGGCTTCATCCCCTGGCCATGTGCAGTACCATAAAACTTCACCAGCCCACACAAGTTGGTGAAGTCAGTGATCGCGATAGCCGGCATACCCATTTTGGCCGCTGCTTTTACCAGCGGTCCCGTCTTCGCTAATCCATCGATCATGGAATAGTCGCTATGAACACGTAAATGAATAAAACGAGGTTCGGCCATCTAAGATCCCGTTACAGCTGAGGGTAAAAAGAACTACTTGTCAGAACGTGCAGAAGCAAGTTCCGCATCCAGTAAGGCATTACGTACCGGAGCAAAGCTACGTCGATGCTGTGAAATAGCGCCGTATTGTACCAGTTTTTCCATATGTAGCGCGGTTGGGTATCCCTTATGCTTAGCGAAACCATACTGCGGATACATTTCATCCAGCGCTTCCATTTCCCGATCCCGTGTTACTTTTGCAATGATTGAAGCCGCACTGATTTCACGAACCAGGCTGTCTCCTTTCACCACGGCCTGCGAAGGCATCGACAACGCCGGACAACGGTTGCCATCAATCAGAACAAAATCGGGCATAATATGTAATCCAGCGACTGCACGCTGCATCGCTAACATCGTCGCATGCAGGATATTAATTTGATCGATCTCTTCCGGTTCAGCCCGTCCCAGACTCCAGCTTAGTGCTTTTTCCACGATCTCGTCATACAACGCCAGACGCTTTTTCTCTGACAGTTTTTTGGAATCAGCCAGACCAGCAATCGGTTTTTCCGGATCCAGGATAACTGCAGCGGTCACCACCGCGCCCACTAATGGACCACGACCTACTTCATCAACGCCTGCGATCAGCCGGGCGTTTGGGTAGATAAAATCACTCATGAGCACAATTCCAGTACAGCAGATGCAGCCTGTTCGTCCGCATTCCAGCGGATCTGATGATGAAGTTCGGTAAACGTGGATAATAGCTGTTGCCGTTCTGCACCATCAAACAATAAAGGTTCCAGTGCGGCGGCCAGTTGTTGCGGTTCGCATTCTTCCTGCAACAACTCTTTCACCAGTTCACGACCTGCCAGCAAGTTTGGCAAAGAAACATACTCTGTTTTCACCAGTCGTTTCGCCAGCCAGAAAGTAAATGGCTTCATACGATAACCAACAACCATCGGACATTTCGCCAGCATACATTCCAGTGCAGCAGTACCGGATGCCAGTAATGCTGCATCGCTGGCAATCATTGCCTGACGACCCTGACCATCCAGCAAATGCATCGCTAAATCGGGCGCTACCTCTGCTTTAATACGTTCAAATTGCTCACGACGGCGTGAATTCACCAACGGAACCACAACTTCGAGTTGCGGATACTTTTGTCGTAGCAATAATGCCGTTTTCAGGAAATCAGCACTGAGCATTTCCACTTCTGCGTTACGGCTCCCCGGTAACAGCGCCAGACAAAGTGCATCAGGGGCAATCCCAAGTGCCTGACGTGCAGCCAGCTTATCCGGCTCAATCGGCATAGCATCTGCCATTGTATGACCAATGAAACGACAGGGAACATTAAAGCGATCGTAGAAGGCTTTTTCGAAAGGCAGGAAAGCCAGCACCAAATCGGTAGCTCGGCCGATCTTGAATACGCGTTTTTGTCGCCAGGCCCAAACAGAAGGACTGACATAATGAATGGTGCGTATTCCCCGTTGTTTTAAACGTCCTTCCAGCGTGATGTTAAAATCCGGGGCATCAATGCCCACAAAAACATCAGGTTTCAATTCGCTAAAACGCTGAGTGAGATCACGGCGGATATGCAGGATGCGACGCAAACGCCCCAGCACTTCAACAATGCCCATTACCGCCAGTTCTTCCATTTCATACCAGGCTTCACAACCTTCAGCCTGCATCAATGGCCCTGCCACACCGACAAAACGTGCATCAGGATGCCGGGCTTTTAATGCCCGGATTAAACCGGCACCAAGAATATCGCCAGAGGTTTCTCCGGCGACGAGTGCAATTGTTAAAGGCTGTTCAGGCATAAGTTAACGAATCAGACCACGGGTAGAACGTGCGAAGAAATCATAGAAAGGCTGCACTTCAGGATGCTCTTTCGCGATATCAGCAATTTCTTCTTTGGCTTCATCCAGCGTTTTACCGCTGCGGTACAGAATTTTATAAGCATTACGGATAGCATGTAATGCTTCTTTACTGAAGCCGCGACGCTGCAGTCCCACCAGGTTAATACCGAAAGGTGTTGCATGGTTCCCCTGAGCAATCACATAAGGAGGAACATCCTGTGCCACACCAGAGCAGCCACCAACCATAACGTGCGCACCAATCGTACAGAACTGATGCACTGCCGTCATTCCGCCAATAATTGCAAAATCATCTACAGTGACATGACCGGCCAAAGTGGCATTATTGGCAAGAATACAGCGATTACCAATAACACAGTCATGGGCAACATGTGTGTTCACCATCAGCAGGTTATCATCGGCCACTTTGGTAACACCTTCTGCCTGCACAGTCCCACGATGAATCGTCACACTCTCACGAATGCGGTTACGATCACCGATCTCAACACGGGTTGGCTCACCCGCATATTTCAGATCCTGATTTGCTTCACCGATCGTCACAAACTGGTAAATAGTGTTGTCTTTACCAATACAGGTATGACCATCGACCACAATGTGAGATTTAAGCACTGTGCCCTCGCCGATGGAGACGTTTGCGCCAATAACACAAAACGGACCAATCTGAACACCAGCACCAATGATGGCACCTTCTTCAATGATCGAACTTGGGTGGATTACGGCGGTGCTGTCAATC
>Ga0157359_1000310_pt1 | contig 16884 bp, 6 predicted proteins | sample AttcapACBM3_FD_111482 | JGI IMG/M metagenome (GOLD analysis project Ga0157359, IMG submission 111482) | Fungus gardens microbial communities from leaf cutter ant in Botucatu, State of São Paulo, Brazil - Atta capiguara ACBM3 | ecosystem: Host-associated > Fungi > Mycelium > Unclassified ...
CGCTTTCGCTCCGATCTCCAGTAGCTGCTCTGCAACTTTATTTCGGCACGGTGAGAGAGCAGCACACCCTCGCGCAACCAGTGCAAGGTTATTGTTTTCCAGCGCATTCTTACCCGCCTGCGCGCCCGCCACAGCATCCGCCGTGCTGTCTCCCACAACGCCGCCAGCCAGCCCCGCCGCTAATGTCCCCAGCGCACTTATCGTCTGCCGCTGCTCCTCAGACAGGTCTTCACGCTTAACGCCCGGATACAGTTGCTGCGCGATGTACTCGCCCATCGCCGCGCCCGATGCGCCCGCCAGCGCCGCGTTGCCCGCCGCATACGAGGTTACCGCACCCAGCACCGCGTGCGCCATCAGGTTCGCCTGGACATTAACCTTACCGTTCGCGTCCGTCGTCAGTTCATGTATCTTTTCCGCCAGGTAAGGTGCCGATGCCCCGCTTATCGCCTGCGCAACGTTGCCGCCTGACAGCCCCTGCACCGTCGCCGTGACCGCGCTGATGGCACGCTGCACCTTACCGCCCGTTCCGAACCCGGTCTCCGCAAACGCCTGGGTGTTCTGCAGCGCGCTGACCAGTTTCGGTATCACTGAGGCGGGACTGCTGGACATCACCGCTGCGCCCGGCGTGATTCGGTTATGGCGACTGTAAATAAAAGGATTAATGGCTTAAATGTAAAAATCCCTGCTCATTGGGCCGGAATTTGTTGCTAATTACCTTCGATCCATACCTCGTTTATCCAACTGGCTAAATTGGGCCATTTATCGTTACTATAACCATCGGTTGTCCAGTATCTGATTATCCCTTCGGGGGTAATACAATAATAGCTACCATTATCTTCACAGATAGGTAACCAGTCATGTGGTAGCCCTTGCTGTCTTGCATCAGATAAAGCCGAAATCAATTCGCCATAACATGGCTCATCTTTTGTTAAAGATAAAAGCTCTATAGTCCCATAAAATATATTACCGACTTCTTTAAGCACTTTTTTATAGTCTGAGGAAAAAGTGAAGCCAGTATTTTTTTCATACTCAATTATCAAACTATCATCTGGTAATGATAAATTATTCCTTTCACCCCCAGATAAACTGATTAACTTATTGATAGTATCATCTAAATTATTATTCATAATTAATCCTATTTAAAATCATTAGCTCTCTGTTTCCAGTAGTCAGAACGCCACTTATTAAATTCTGAGCGATTAATTCCTGAAGGAATACTATTATCATTAATGTGTATAACACTATGATTATCCTTATGGAAACTCTGAGTTACCTCTGCTATCGGACCGTCCTGCTTTTGCAGCATGTGGTGCAAGTTAACAGGTTTGCCGTCTGTACCAACTGGAGCACGTCCACTTTGCATCAACTCTAAATTTGTCTTTCCCGACTTAGGATCAACATATTTTGGATCAAACAGATCATTCCTCTGATAAACTTTATTACCATTTATGTTAACAGGCTCAGCGCTCCAGTATTTACGCTCCTGCCTAAAATAGTTTACTGACGTAACATCATCACTGGCCTTATTCATCAGCCTCGACGCTTCCGCCACATCACCTTTAGCCAGCGCTTTTTCAGCCGCTTTGATGACCTTTCCTGCCACATCACCTGCGCCCGGTATAATACCCACTACCGCTGCCAGATAATCAAGAGCCGACTGCGCTTCCGCAAAGCTCTTTATGTCGCCGTAAACAGGGATAAAGTCGCTGCCGAACTCTACACCCGCTGACGCCATATCTTTCAGTGCTTCACGCCGCTCCGTGTACATCTTCACCGAGCAGGCTTCGGCGCTCATTCCGCCGCAGTGGGTCTCTTTATAGCGCTTGTTTTCCGCTTCAACGTACTCACCGGCCTTTTGTTCCGGCGTCTTACCTTCAGACTGCGCCTGCGCAATATCACCTAACGCGTTATTTTCAAGCGACGTTTTCCCCGCCTGCGCCCCCGCCACAGCATCCGCCGTGCTGTCTCCCACCACGCCGCCCGCCAGACCCGCCGCAAGCGTCCCCAGCGCGCTTATCGTCTGCCGCTGCTCCTCAGACAGGTCTTCACGCTTAACGCCCGGATACAACTGCTGCGCGATGTACTCGCCCATCGCCGCACCCGATGCGCCCGCCAGCGCTGAATTGCCCGCCGCATACGAGGTTACCGCACCCAGCACCGCGTGCGCCATCAGGTTCGCTTCGGTGTTGACCTTACCGTTCGCGTCCGTCGTCAGCTCATGTATCTCCTCCGCCACATACGGCGCCGCCGCCCCGCTTATCGCCTGCGCCACGTTACCGCCCGACAGGCCCTGCACCGCCGCCGTTACAGCGCTGATGCCCTGCTGAAGTGCCGAACCCGTACCGAACGGCCTCATTGCCGTGTCATAAGCCTGCTTTGCTATCTCATCTGACGTCGGGTTCAGCTTTCCTTTTCCGGCCAGCTCTTCCCTGGCCGCCGCCAGTGCTGCCGGGTCCTGCTGCGCCTGCATGCCCGCTATCTCGCCCTGCGTCCGCGCAATATCCCGCGCCTGACTGCCTATCTCCGCTATCAGCTGCGCCGCCTTCAGCCGGTTCTGCTCCTTCTCTTTGTCGAAGATGACGTCCAGCCCCGGATTCGCGTTCGCCACGTCGCGGCTGAGGTCAGCCACGTCCTGCGTCTGCTTCGATGTGTCGCGGATAACGATAGTGCCTTCGCTCACCGCCGACTTCGTTACCGAGTCCGCGCTGCCGCTGCCGTTCAGCCCCGCCAGCACGTTTTGAGTCATATTGCTTTCGAACTGACCGCCGATGCCGCCGCCGGTGCTTATCCCTGCACTCTGATGCTCAACCTTATACTCCGCGTGGTTCTCAATGTCCCGCCAGCCCAGCGTGCCGGTGTCGAGCCGGTTCTTATCGGCGGTGGCAGTGGAACCGATAACCGCACCGTTCAGCTGCGTGTGTTCACCCACCGTCACGTCAAAGCCGCCCTTCCCGGCAAAAATCCCGGTCTGTTCGGCCACGCTCTGCCAGGTGCTGTGCATCTTATCCCGGCTCACGTTCACGTTCGCTGAGCCGGTCGCTGAGCCGAAGGTAAAGCTGCCGCCCGCGCCGGCGCTCTGCTGCTTACTGTCGTAGCGGTCGCTGTCCTGCTCCGAGGTCAGCGTCAGGTTGCGGTCCGCGTCCACCTTCACGCTGTTGCCGCTTGCCTGCGCGGTCGCTGGTCATAGCCCATCTACTCTAATTTAAAGTGCAGTCATGGATAACCTGCTTTCTACTATTGAAGCTTGTATTCAAATTTACTGCTCCGGCCTAACTCAATATCTCTGTCTGCAATTTCTTTCAATAAGCCCACTATTTTTTCATACCGTTTTAAACGTGTACGAGATACCTCAGAGTTTAACCATACAAGGTTAATGGGGCGATCTATCATTCCCGTCAAAACATCCCACAATGCGTCAAGATTACGCCCATACCAGTTAGGAAGATTAAATGCTTTCGCAATTGCCTCGTGGAAATCATCTTCAGATTCTATGGACAAACCATCTAATATTACATTCATATACTATTTCCAAGTACCTACCGGTACAAAAGAACCATAATGATCTGGCGTGACGTATAGCAGTCCATCGCTAGAATACAACAGGCGAGAAGCTGGCTGGGAAGCATTACTACGCGACATAGTATTACTTAGTCCAATATCTGCTTCAAACCAAGTACGTCCAGGGGCTGATGGTAGCAATCCATCGCTATTTCTGAATACATCCCCTCCAATTTGCCCACCAGGAACATAGTTGTTAACAGCTTTCCCTTCTGACCAACCTGCTGCATACGCATTCATTTTATTTACGTAATTAGTTGGTAATTTTCCCGTTGCCCTCAGGCTTTCAATGACTTCATTTGCCGCCTGAGTGGTTTTTAAGTCCATCTTCAATCCAGCATAACTTGCAGCATTGTGAGCCGCATTAGCCGCAACAGATTCCGCTTTCGCCACCGTCGCCTCAACCGCTGTCTTACCGATACCTACCGCGCCGCCAGCCCCAACACCACCCGGCACGATAGCTTCCGACACTTGGATACCGGCATTATTCAGACATAGCACCACATTTCCTGCGCAAGCTTGTATTGCAGCTTTTGCCGCCACCGCTATTTCAGGTGTGGCCGCTGCCAGTAAACCACCACCAAGACCCGCCGGAAGCGCTACCATCAGCGCATCATTCATCGCCAGCCCTTTCTGGCAGGAAGCTGAGCCTGGGTCTGTACTGCAAGACGCGATATTTTTACCGTGCTCCCGCACGAACGTCTCCTGACCCTCTTCCGTTCCGCCAAATAAGTTGTTGTTAACCGCGTTCTGTCCCGCCTGCGCACCCGACACAGCATCCGCCGTGCTGTGACCCGTCACGCCACCCGCCAGACCCGCCGCTAATGTCCCCAGCGCGCTGACCGTCTGCTTCTCCGTTTCCGACAGGTCACCGACCTTTTTACCCGGATACAGCTGGTTCATCACCAGCTTCGCCATCAGTTCACCGCTGACGCCGCCCGCTGCGCCCGCCAGCGCTGAGTTACCGGATGTGTAAGACGCTACAGCACCAACAACCGCATGCGCCATTGCCTGCGCTTCCGGATTGTTTTGGGTCAGATCGTGGATCTTTTCCGCAAGGTAAGGTGCCGACGCCCCGCTTATCGCCTGCGCAACGTTGCCGCCCGACAGGCCCTGCACCGCTGCCGTCACTGCGCTGATGCCCTGCTGAAGGGCCGAACCCGTGCCGAACGGCTTCATCGCCGTGTCGTAAGCCTGCTTCGCTATCTCATCTGCCGTCGGGTTCAGCTTCCCTTTTCCTGCCAGCTCTTCCCTCGCCGCCGCCAGTGCTGCCGGGTCCTGCTGCGCCTGCATGCCCGCTATCTGGCCCTGCGTCCTGGCAATATCGCCCGCCTGGCTGCCTATCTCCGCTATCAGCTGCGCCGCCTTCAGCCGGTTCTGCTCTTTCTCTTTGTCGAAGATGACGTCCAGCCCCGGATTTGCGTTCGCCACGTCGCGGCTGAGGTTCGCCACGTCCTGCGTCTGCTTCGATGTGTCGCGGATAACGATGCTGCCTTCGCTCACCGCTGAGTGGGTGGTGCTGTCCGCGCTGCCGCTGCCGTTCAGCCCCGCCAGCACGTTTTGAGTCATATTGCTTTCGAACTGACCGCCGATGCCGCCGCCGGTGCTTATCCCCGCACTCTGATGCTCCACCTTATATTCCGCGTGGTTCTCAATGTCCCGCCAGCCCAGCGTGCCGGTGTCGAGCCGGTTCTTATCCGTCGTCGCCGTACTCGCAATAACCGCGCCGTTCAGCTGCGTGTGTTCACCCACCGTCACGTCAAAGCCGCCCTTACCCGCAAAAATCCCGGTCTGTTCGGCCACGCTCTGCCAGGTGCTGTGCATCTTATCCCGGCTCACGTTCACGTTCGCTGAGCCGGTCGCTGAGCCGAAGGTAAAGCTGCCGCCCTCGCCGGCGCTCTGCTGCTTACTGTCGTAGCGGTCGCTGTCCTGCTCCGACGTCAGCGTCAGGTTGCGGCCCGCGTCCACCTTCACGCTATCTCCGCCTGCCTGTGCGCCCGTGAGCGTGGTGTCGCGCCCGCTGGTCAGGCTGAGCTGACTGCCCGCGTCCAGCGTGGTCTCGCTGTGCGTCAGACCGTTGCCGTTTTCGCTGCCCTTCGCCCCGTTGACGCTGGCCGATACGCTGATGCCGTAGCCGCCTGAACCTGCGCCGATGCCGACCCCGGCGCTTCCGCCGCTGCTGCTGTTTTTGCTGTCGGTGCTCTGCGTGTTCTGCGCCGACTGCAGCAGGAGGTCCCGCGCTGCATCCAGGCTCAGGTCGCCGCCCGCCTTCAGCTGGCTGCCGGTGATGCTGATATCGCCGCTCTGCGCCGTGCCGTTTTTGCCGGTCGCCGTAACGTTAAGGTTCCGGCCAGCCGTCAGCGTGCTGCCCTGCGACTGACTGCTCTCAGTACGCGTCTCACTTTTCGACGACTGGCTGCCGTACGTGGCGCTGACGCCGACGGTGTTGGTCGCGCCCGTCTCATAGTCTTTATCGCCAGGACTCCGGCCTGCGGCGGCATTGCGCGCATCCGCGGCGGCCGTGTTCAGCCCGTCCATCTGAACCGCCTGCGCCGCCTGCACTCCGTTCAGCGCCGCCTGAGTGTTCTGCAGCGCGCTGACCCGACCGTCGCCCGACTTCCTGGCCTGCTGCGCGGTGCTCACCGCCGTGTTGAGCGCACTGCCGGCCGTGCCTGACAGGGCGATACTCAGACCGCTCTGCTTCGTCTCGGTCTTCTCCGTGCGGGTCCGCTGGTCAAAGCCCGGATCGATACTCACGCTGTCGCCGGTCAGGTTCAGGTCCTGACCCGCAACCAGGTCCGCGCCCCGACATGCAGCCGGTTGCCCGCCGTAATGTTTACGCTGCCCTGGCTGCTGCCGACGGTGCTGACGCTCTGGCTCTGGGTCGTGCCCTTTTCATCGATTTCATGGCGGGTCGACTGCTTCCCGACCGTAAAGCCGATACCGCCGCTGCTCAGCAGGCCGCTTTTTTTCTTTTCCTCCAGCTGATAGTGGCTGTCGGTCTCCGTCGCCGCGCCGATCTCCACGTCGCGCCCGGCCCGCAGGTTAACATCCTGGTCGGCAGCCACCGCCGAGCCGGTCACCGTCAGGTCGCGTCCGGCGATGACCGTGACGCTTTCGCCGCTCAGCAGGCTGCCGTTCTCACGCGTGGTAACGTCCTGCGTTACGCTGTGACCGCTGCTTTTTTTCAGCAGACCTTTATTCTCTGAGCGCTCTTCGCTGTAGAACGACTCCCGTTCGGTGGCTGTGTTCAGCACCACGTCCTGCTTCGCCTGCAGCCCGACCGCGCCCTGTTCGCTGTGCAGCGTGCTGCCGGTCACCGTGACGTCGCCCTCGCGCCCGATCACCGTTACGCCCTGCTGTCCGCTGAAGGTACTGCCGGTGCTGCTCTCGCGTGAGCTTTCCTCTTCGCGGTGACGACGGGTCTTGCCCTCCCGCTTGTTCTCGCTGTCCTTAGCTAACAGGCTGGCGCGTGCGTCCCTGATGGTAACGTTCTGCGCGCTGACGCCGATGCTGCCCTGGGTGCTGTTAACCCGCGCGCCTTCGGCCAGCAGATTATTGCCTGCCACCAGCGCCACACCCTGATCGCCGCTCAGGGTGCTGAGCAGCAGACGATCCTCCTGACGGCTGTTGCTGACCGACGAGGTCCGGCTGCCAGCCTCAAGATGAGTGGTATTGGTGGTGGTCTCCGCGCCGATGCGGATGTCGCCGCCAGCCTGTACCCGTGCAGAGCCAGAGGCGCTGGCCTGGCTGCCGGTCAGCGTCAGGTCACGTCCAGCCGAGAGCAGGAGGTTGCTACCGGCGCTAAGCTCGCTACCCTGCGCCTGCTGCCACTCACCGCTGACCTGCGCCATGCGCTCACCCGCTTCTTCCATGCCGCGGCTGGTACGGTTGCCCATCGCGCCGGAGATCACGCTCAGGCTGCCGCTGTGGCTGCTTTTTGCGGTGCCGATCTCCAGGTTATTGCGTGCGCTCAGACTGAGATTATCGGTGGCATTGAGCTTGGCCCCCTGCAGCCGGATATCGGTGCCGCTGAGGCTGATATTGTCGGCGCTCATCGTCGCCTGGCGCAGGGCATTCTGCAGATCGGTGCTGATCGTCAGCGTCTCCGCCTTTACATCAATACTGCCCGCTTTGATGTCGCCGCCCAGGTGCTGGAACTGCCCACTGTCAACGGAAAGCGCCTTGTCCGCAAACAGATTACCGGCGTTGGTCACGCTGTCCGCCGAGAGCTGCAGATTGCCACCGCCAATCACTGCGCCATCACCGGTCAGGCGCAGTGTCGTCTGTGCAAGATAAACTTTCGGCACCCATACCGTCTGCGGGCCGTCTGCTGTATCGACCGTTTCGCTGACCAGCCAGACGATATCCTGCTGCAGCGCCGCAATCTGCTGAGGCGTCAGCGCTACACCCGGCACCAGATGGAAATCCTGCGCCACTTTGGTGCCGTTGTTCATTAACTCCTGATACTGCTCCATTGCATCCCAGCCGTTAACGGAAGGTCTGCCGGTCAGTTTCAGGACCTGCTCGCGCACCAGACGCTGCTCATAAAAACCGTCGCCCAGCCGTTTATGCACCTGTGACGGATCATAACCCACCCGTTCGAGCAGATAGTCGCTGCTGATAAATTTGCTCTGGCTGGTGAAGCGCTCATCGGTAACGACCAGGAACGGGCTGCCCGCCGCCGTGTGCTGACTGAACAGGCCGTTATCAGGGATTGTGGTGGCGACTCTCTCCAGCTGTTGCAGCGCCGTCAGGGCCAGCTCAGCCGGTAACAGCGGTCGGTTCAGCGGTGATGAGGCGCTGAAGCCAGAGTGCGTAGCCTGGCCACTCGTGGCAAGTTCTGTGTCGTCGTCATAACGGGCAACGCCATCCACGGTAAAGGCCAGCGGATTGCGTTCATACTCCGCGCGCTCGGCGTCCACCGCCTGCAACGCTGCCTCAAGCTGGCTGACCTGTGCCTGATTAACGGTGGTGTTACTGATGCTGGCCCCGCTGATACTGACGTTACCGTTGCCGGTGATGATGCCGTCAACGGTGGCCAGGGCGGTGGTCTCGTCAGAATTGAAGGTCGGATACCAGTGATGGGTATTCTGGTCATAGTGGTCGACAATCACTTCCTGGCGTCGCTCATTGACCGAATAGCCGCGGTTATCAATGCTGCCACCGCCATCCACGGTCAGATTGCCATTGGCCGTGATCACGCTGGCGTCATTGAGTAACGCGCCGGTAATGTGCAGCACCATGTCGCCGCCCGCCAGAATGCGCGCACCAGCACCTTCGCTGACCAGCCGATCACGCGTCACCGTTCCGGTTACGCTACGCTCACGGAAATTATTGTAATCAGTAACGAAAGGCGCATTGTCGATGTCGATATGCTTTTCGGGATCCCACTGCTCAATACGTCCACTGTTGGCTTCGCGCCATACCGTGTTCTGGTAAGGGGTTGGCACGTTTTTTTGCCGCCCCCCGCGGGTTTCATAGAACGTCATGGCATAGGAGCCGTCGGCATTAGGATTGAGCGCCAGATAGTTAACCCACAGATCGGTCAGCACACCCTGATTGTTCATGACTCGCACCTGGGCGCGTTTACCTGCGGCATCAATCGCCAGCAACGTGCCGTAAGGATTACTCTGCGCAGCTGCCTCATTCTGGAAGGTCAGCTGCTGAGTCGTTGACGCCATGGTGCTGAGATCCGTATTGGTCTCTCCGCCGTAAGAGCGCCAGTAATAGTTGTAGCGGTGCCAGCTGTAGTCACTGGTCTCAGCATCACGCTCAATCTCCAGTCCTTCGCGCAGGTTGTCGAGCCGACGCGCTTCAAGCGTCATATCACCGTCCGCTTCAATAAAACTCGCCCGGTTCTCAATCAGGTCATCGCTGTGTAGCGACAGGCGATCGCCGCTGTAAAGCAGCGCGCCCTCTTTGTTGCTCAGCCGCTCGCGGGTCTGCAATGTCAGGTTTTGCGTTGCTGCCATGACTGCGGGCTGGCCGTGGTTGTCGATCACCCGACCACGCACGCTGATCTCATCGCCCATCAGGGCGGCGGTGTTATCCAGCGAGTCGACATTCAGCGTCAGCACATCGGCTTCAAGGCGACCGCTGTTCAGCAGCGCACCGGTAGTGAGCTGAACCGCTTTGCCCACCAGCATCGCGGGGTTGGTGATAGCCGAGGCATTCAGAACCAGATTACCCGGCAGCAGCCAGTCCACCAGGTTAGTAAACGCCCCGCTCAGCGAGAAAGTTACGGTGCCGTTACTGCTGACCGTTTCCCCCGCCTGACGGGTATAATCCTGTTGCGCAGTCAGCGTCAGAGCCTGCAGTCCCAACAGAGTGCCGCCCTGATTGTCGATGGTCTGTGCATGGATGTTCAATGCGCCAGCACTCTCCAGCCGTCCGCCCTGATTCAGAAGGGCCAGCGGGGAATCAGTGGCCGGGAGATCACCATTGATGTCGAGATCGCCATTGGCCAGAAGCCGTCCCTGCCGGTTGTCCAGTTGAGGCACGCCCCTGAGCGTAAGCGTACCCGCGCTTTGCAACCGACCGGCAAAGTTATCAATGTCACGGGCAGTAATGTCGGTAAAAGTAGTGCCGAGTAACAGGCCACCGTCGCGGTTGCTCAGGCTGTCGGCCTGCAGTGAGAGTCCCGCCTGGCTGCTGATCACGCCCTGCGCGCTGTTGTCGATCATTGTGCTGTTCAGCACTAAATGCTGGGTGGCAACCAGCTGTCCGCCCTGGTTATTCAGCTGCGCGGCCGCCAGCGTCAGCGCAGCGCCGCTGTGGACTTTGCCCTGCTGGTTGTTGAGCCGGTTGATGTTGTAGAGACCCGCGCCCTGGCTGATTAGCGTGCCGCCGGTATTGTCCAGCTGTCCGGTGGTGAGGTTTAGCGTCTCGCGGCTGCTGAACACGCCCTGACGGTTATCGATCGTCGCGGCATTAACCTGCTGTCCGCCGTTGCTGCGTAACGCGCCGCCGCTGTTATCCATCTGTCCTGACAGCTGCAGGGTGAGCTGCTGCTGACTGTCGATATTGCCGTCTGCGTTGTTCAGCGTCTGTGCATCAAGCTGGAGCGCTTCGCCGCTCTGCACTTTACCGGCCCGGTTATCCAGATCCCCGTCCAGATTGAGTCGTAACTGCCGCTGGCTGTAGAGCAGTCCGCCCTGAGTGTTATCGAGACGCGCAGCGGTGATGGTCAGCCCCTCACCGGCCAGCCACTGGCCGCCCGCATTGTTTATGTTACCGGTACGGCGGCCTTCGGTCTGACCCTGAACGGTTAGTTGCTGCTGAGCAGAGACTTTACCCGCCAGGTTGTTGATAGCCTGCGTAACGCGTAACGCCATGCCAGCAGCCGACTGCAACACACCGCTGGCGTTACTGAGCCAGCTTGCCGAGAGTTCAGCCTGCTGCTGACTTTGTACGCTGCCCGCCGTGTTATCGAAACCGGTACTGGTGGCTGTCCAGCTCCCCTGGCTGCCCATCCATCCCTGCGCATTGCCGATCTCCTGCGCCTGCAGCGTCTGGCTTAAGCGGCTGAAGATGCGGCCGTTGCTGTTATCCAGACGACCAGTGAACTGCATGTCCAGGGTGTCCAGCGCATTGATGGCGCCCTGAGCATTGAACAGATTCACAGCGCTCGCCTGCGTGCGGCCATAGCCGGTCAGGGTGCCACCCTGATTGTCCCAGTCACCCGTCAGGTTGAGCGTCAGCGCCTGCTGGCTAAGAACCTGTCCTGACTGACGATTGCTCAGCGCACCACCCTGCAGCAGCAGATCGCCGCCACTCTGAAGCGACCCGCTATCGTTGTTAAATAGCGTCGTGCCGGTGCCGTGGATCGTGAGAGCGTTTTGCGCCGTGAGTTTGCCGCCCTGATTGAGGATATTGCCACTGCTGGTGAGGGCCAGGTCTCCGCCGGACTGCAGCCGGCCGCTGCCGTTGTCGAGCTGATTTACTGCCGCCGTCACCTGATAACCGCCCTGCATCGTACCGTCGCGGTTCTGCCATAGCCCACCGCTGGAGAGCGAAAGATAATGACCTGCTTCGATCCAGCCGTTGTTGTTGTCCACGCCCTGCTGTGCGGTCAGATTCAGATCGTCCTGCGCAATCAGCTTGCCCAGGGCGTTATCGAGCTGGCTGATGCTGAGCGTCAGTGATTCACCGCTAATTTCACCTGAACGGTTGCCGAGCTGACCCGAGGTTTTCAGGGTCAGCTGCTGGCCGCTCAGGACCTTACCGGCCTCATTCTGAATTTCATGCGCCGCCAGCGTGGTCAGACCGTTACCCTGCAGCGTCCCGCCGCGGTTATTGAGTTCGCCATCAGTGAAGATCGTCAGCGATTCACCCGCCCCCAGCAGCCCCTGCGTGTTGTCGATCCCCTGACCGGCAAAAAGATCCAGCGTCTGCTGGCCGATCACTTTGCCCTGGGTATTGTCGAGACTGCTGCTGTTCACCGTCAGCGCGATACCGCTGATTTCACCTGCACGGTTACTACTGTGACCTGTCGTGCTAAGGCTTAGCTGCTGACCAGCGAGCAGTTTGCCTTCGTCGTTATTGAGGCGGCTGGCCTGCACGGTGAACTGCCTTTCGCTTTGCGCCGTGCCGCCCTGGTTATTCCATTCCCCGGTGTGGATTGCCAGTGCGCCAGCCGCACCGATAAGCCCCTGCTGATTCTCCAGCCCGCTAGTTGTCAGGTCGATGTCACGCTGACTGATGATCTCGCCTTGCGCATTGTTCAGATGCTGCGCGGTCAGCGATAGCTGGCCGCCGTTCAGGGTGCCGGTCTGATTATCCAGATCACCAGCCACGCTGAGCGTCAGCGCATGACCGGCCAGCAGATTACCCTGACTGTTGTTAACCGCGTCGCGGACAGTGATAGCCAGCGCGGCCTGGGTTTTGACAGTACCGCCCTGGTTATTCAGGCTGCCGGTCTCAAGCGTCAGATCGCTGTTGTTGCCCAGCTCGCCAGCAGTGTTGTCGAGCAGTCCGTCAATCCGCCAGTGCTGCGCCGCGTTATCAAGCGCAATCATCCGGCCACGCTGATTGTTCAGCGAGGCAGCCTGGAAACTGAGCTGCCGACTCTCAATCGTGCCGTCGCTGTTGTCCAGCCCGCCACTCAGCGTAAAGCGGCTTTCGCCACTGCCGGTCTGCGACCAGCCAGCCTGCTGGCTGAACAGGCTGCGTGCGTCGACCTGCCAGCGTCCGACGCTAATCTGTGCCTGCTGCGCGTCGATATCACCAGAGGTGTTTATCACCAGCTCCGTGCCATTAATCACCGCCTGACGCACGGCAACACCCGCTTCCTGAGCAGTCAGGGTTGCACGGCTGGCAGCGACCTGAGCGCCACTGAGATCGACCCGGCGTCCGCGCGCGCTGACCTCTTTTTTGCTCAACAGGCTGCCGCTGGCGCGAATGGTATCCTGGCTCTCCAGTTGCAGACTGGCTTCCTGCACAATCTGGCTGCTGGCGTCGCTGCCTGCCAGCAGGTGTCCACTGCTCTGAATGCTGCGGGCTGCCGTCAACCGTACGTCGCCAGCCGCCGCCAGGGTGCCGGACTGGTTAATCCCGCCTTCGCGGCTCTGAACCGTCAGCTGACCGCCACTGTGGAGCTTGCCCTGATAATCAACGTTGTCTCTGGCCGCCAGGCTGATGTCGCCTCCGGCCTGCGTGACGCCATCCTGTGCCGCTGATTGCCACACGAGTTTACCTTCGCTGCTTACCACCAGCGTTTTGCCCGCCTGCACCTGGGCGTTCTGATTGCGCACGCCGACGCCCGCTTCGGTGCCCATCATGCGGATCTGGCCGCTGTACATGCCGCCCATCTGGCCCATGTCGATCGCCAGTTCAGGTCTGGCGCTGCCGTCGTCAGCCAGTGGTGTGACCGTCTGCGCGTCTGCGCTTACGCGGTTGCGACCGGCCACCACCGCCAGCTCCTTTTTGGCCCAGACGCCCGCATTGATCTCCACCGCGCGGGCCAGCACGTCAACGTATTCAGTATCATGACGCGGATCGCCGTTGAGTCCGCCGCCTTCTACGCGCACCACGCCGCGTTCAACCTGATAACCCGCAAGGCTGCCGTCAGCGTTGAGCTGCGGTTTGCCGGTGGTCAGCGTCATCCGTCCGGCATTGATGGTGCCGCATCCGTTGCAGACAATCCCGGCCGGGTTGGCCACGATCACCTGCGCCCGTCCGCCCGCCACTTCCATATAACCGCGAAGCTGGCTGGGATTGTTGCTGTTCACTTCGTTGAGGATCACCCGCGCCGCTTGGGCGTTTGGGTTGAGGTTAGGGTTGCCCTGAATCATTCCGGCCAGCTGGGTGGAGGTCATCACTGCGGAGTTATTCAGGATGGCGCCGTTCTGTGCGACGTCGAACTGCTGATACTGATTATGCGAGATACCTGCCTGATTGGGCGCGGTAATATTGACCTGCGGCAGCCCGTTCTGAGTAGCAATGACGTCCGGCCGCTGACCTGGCGTAGCGTTGCCATCCGCCACAATACCGTTCGCCAGCGCGGGTCCGGCAAACAGCACCATTCCCAGCAGCCACGCCGTGCGGCGTAACGTGACCCGGATACGCGGCGCGCCGTTGCTACGGCTCTGGCCGGGTTCCGTGCTGCAACTGCGGGCAAGTTCTGACACCACCCGGAGTTCACCATGGGTGCGGCTGAAGATAATGCGATAACAATGTTTATTCATGGGTCACATCCGTGTGAAAGTCAGTGGTTCAGATAGCGGGGATTTGCCGCTCTGGTGGTCAGATTTCCAGGTTAACGCTGAAACCCGCCGTTGCGCCTGAGGTATGAAAACCGGAGGGTTTATAGAGCGGCACGCCCGCAAACAGGTCGTAGCTGAACCGGCCCCAGAGCGAGCCGCGTACACCGATGGCACTGCCTGCCAGCTGATGCCCGACCAGATCCCGGGCCCCGGGTCCGCTTACCCGGCCATAATCAGCGGCCAGGTAAAGCTCATGTCCGCGTGAGAAAAGATTCCAGCCAATTTCGTTGCGCCACAGCAGACCTTTTTCGCCTGACAGCATCTGTTCACCGTCGAAGCCGCGCACCGTATAACGCCCGGCAATCGCCATGCGCTCCTGCGGCGTGAGCGCATTCGGACTCCATTGCCCCCGCACACTGCTGTAAACCCGCCACGGCTGCTCGCCCAGCGCGAAAGGATGGTTAATGCCGAGATCACCCAGCAGCATGCCGGTTCGTGCGCTGCCCTGATGACGCGACTCTTCCGGTGCAGGAAGCGCATTAAACGCTCCGGTGCCGCGCCGCCAGGCGATATTCGCGTCCATCGTGCTGCTGCCAAAATAGCTGTGCTGATTCAGTCCCAGCTCCCAGCCCGCGGTGCGCCGCTTTTGCTGCCCGATATCAATATCGTTGACGGCGTTGGTGGAGTGTTTGCGGTAGCCGCGCAGATTCAGCATGGTTTTGCTGGACTGGTCGCGGTAGAGCAAGCGGGAAAGCGTGAGCTGGGCATTGTCGCTTTTACCGCTGTAGCGCAGCACCTCATTGGCATTCGGGATGTTCTGGTGATAGGTGTAGTCGTTATAGTTGGCGGAAATGGCCCAGTACCCGATCGGGAAAAAGTAATTGAGGGTATGCGAGCGGTTGCCGAACGGCCCATGCTCAAACAGATTTTTGCCGATGTTGGCGTAAAACAGATCGTTCTGCGCAAAGGGGGCGTCCACGGCCAGCGTGGCGGAACCGAGGTAGCGTCCGGTGCTTTTTGAGCCACTGTCATCCAGACCCAGGCTGAGCCGCACCGGACGGCCTTCCTGCCAGTTGATCTGCAGATCGCTGGTGGCTTCCTGCTCGCCCGGCACGATTTTAATGTCGGCACGGGCGCTGGGCACCCGCTTAAAATTCTCCAGACCCTGCTCGATATCCCGCAGATTCAGGATATCGCCCGATGACGCCGGAACGGCATTCCACAGCCGTCCGCGCCAGGAAACCGGTTCATCAAAGCGGATCTGGCTGATGCGACCTGGCTGAAGCGTCAGCGTTAATACGCCTTTAGTCAGATCCTGCTCCTGCGCCATGACGCGGGTGGTGACATACCCTTTGGCAAGAATCGCATTCTGCACTTTGTTAATGATCAGCACGATGCCCTGCCCGCCCAGGCAGCGGCCGCTGGCGTCTGCCGCGGCGTCAAGCGCCCACTGAAAGCGGCTGGCTGAGTCGCCCGTCAGGGCGATGCGATTGATGGTAAAGCAGGGCTGCTCATGAGCCGGATAACCGGGCAGACGACTATCAGGACGCGGAAGATATTCATTCGCCTGCGGGGCATTCTGCTGTTGCAGTACGCGCTCGCGCGTTTGCTGGCGCAGTTGCTCGCGGATATCAATCGCCTGGCCTGCTTCACGAGGCCTATCGGCTGGCGAGGCTGCCATCAGCGGTAAAGAGGAGCAGAATAGCGCGCCCGCGAAGATGGCGAGCAGAGGCTTTGGCGGATGCCAGAGCAATAAAAAAATCCTTTTCATGAAAATTCCATTTCACTAACTGTAACGAGGTGTAACTTTCGGCGGATTATCCATCTGATAAGGGTAAAAACAAGGGGGAGAGCTATTTTTCAGGCGGTTTCTTAACCTGCGGATTTATGAAAGGGCGTAACAAGGCAATCGGTTTGAGAATACAAACAAGTCAATGATTTTTAATGATAAAAAACTGGCATGATGCTGATAAAAAATAATCTTTAACGCAGCGGAATGACTTTAAAGCCTTTTTAAGCACTTTTGCGCATTCATTTGCGTATTAAAAAAGCGGTTGCTATCAGGGTCACGCTAACCGCCTGACTCAGGACGGGTCATCCCATAAAAAAAGGGACGATTGCTCGTCCCTTTTCCGCACTACGCTAAGAGAATTACTGCAGCAGCGAGATATCCGCGACCTGCAGGAACAGCTCACGCAGTTTTGACAGCAGCGTCAGGCGATTGACCCGCACTGCCTGGTCGTCGGCGTTCACCATCACTTTGTCGAAGAAATTGTCTACCGCGGTACGCAGCTGGGCCAGTTCGACCAGCGCATCCTGATAGCGGCCTTCTGCGAAGTAAGGCTGCAGCTTGCTGCTCAGCGCGGTGACAAAGGTCGCCAGCTGGATCTCTTCGTTCTCTTTCAGTAGCGATGCCTGCACGCTTTCATTCAGCGTTTCGGTCGATTTCGCCAGAATGTTAGAGACGCGCTTGTTCGCCGCCGCCAGCGCTGCAGCTGCTTCCAGCGTACGGAAGTGCGACACTGCTTTCATACGTGCATCAAAGTCAGCCGGACGGGTCGGACGACGCGCCAGAACTGCCTGCAGCGTATCGATGCTGTGACCCTCTTCCTGATACCAG
>Ga0157359_1000311_pt1 | contig 16879 bp, 5 predicted proteins | sample AttcapACBM3_FD_111482 | JGI IMG/M metagenome (GOLD analysis project Ga0157359, IMG submission 111482) | Fungus gardens microbial communities from leaf cutter ant in Botucatu, State of São Paulo, Brazil - Atta capiguara ACBM3 | ecosystem: Host-associated > Fungi > Mycelium > Unclassified ...
AGAGTGGATTCAGAGGTTAAACTCTTGTATTAGAGAAGACACAAGAGAACTCGATAGAGAGCTTTTTACAAAATAGTCTATCTTATATACTTCTACAGATGGTCCATGCTAGCTACTGTGCACCCTACCCTAAACAACCATATGTAGTCCATGAGGCCAACATGTGGTGTCCATGTTGTATAACATCATTTGTTCTTGAATCTTCTACTAAATTCTCCCAAGTCTCGTGATCTGTCTTGTAACTATGCCATTAGGTTGTGACTGATGTGACAGTGTGACCAATCAATCCTAACCCTAGCTGTTCTAAAAATATAAAATATAAAATAAAACAGAATAAAAATAAAAATGAAAAGTAAAATAGAGAGAATACTAAGTCCACCATCTGTGAACTTGACAATCATCTTGTTCCAGAACCTTCTACTTCCTTCTTTTAAGTCTCATAACCAATGCTGTGACCACACCATCAGATGTGACAGATGTGACAGTGTGACTAATCACTTCTACACCTAACCCCAGAGTTCTAAAATTAGAAAAAATGAAAAAAATAAATCAAGGAAAATAAAATGAGAAAAGAAAATAAAGAAAAACATTTAAAAATATGATTGTAGAGAGCTAGTATAATAATCTCTATCTTATCACTACTACATTGTTTACTGTCAAGAGTGCTAGTTGCTAAGAGAGGAGTATTCTCTTTGATATGGTGGCTTTGGAATAAGTAAATAAAAGACATAATAAATCAGCTAGAAAATAATAAAACATAGAAATAGAGACTTGTATCTTCTTCTAAGTGACTATAGAAAGCTGGCTAGTAGAAGTTAAGGTCTAGAAGAGATAGTAATAGAAAGAACAGCAGGACATGGGTTCTTGGGAGCCTAAGAATTCTTATTATATTGGGATAAAAATTAAGATATCTATTTAAATACAGCTGAAAAATAGAAGGGGAGATCATGTTTCTTCTTAAATCTCTTATAGGTATACTTGACTTTGGAAAGCTATTTGATATACTTAGTCTTTGTAAGAGTACCAAGATTAGTATTTATGTATTTAAGAAAGATGTACTATGAATAGTTAGGAACTTTAAGAAAATAGGAAATTCATTCTAGAATGTTTACAGTGGATTTAACAAGGAAATCAATGGCTACATAAAGAAAGCCTAAGATGGTCTCCTTTCAGAAGAAACATTAGCTATAATAGATGATATTGGACAACATATTTTTAAACTCAAGATAGGTATTAACAAACTCTTTAGTAGGTTCATTAGGCATAGCTACTAGAGTAATATAATAATGGACTTAGAAAGGCTTTTATAAGAAGTGAACTTATTTAAGTATGCCTTGAGAGGTTCATCCCTAGATTAATTATGCTAGATAGTCTGTGATAGAAATAGATATTTGAAATGTGAAATAAGAAAGGTTTCCAAAATAAATTCTTCTCATGAGCAGGAATCATGATCTGGTTATATAAGAGGATAATAAGAAGTCTTGTTAGAAATTCCCAGCTTTATGGCCAAAGTGAAATTAATCTGATTGTAAGTAGGATATAAAGACATATTTTATTTATAGAGAGAGAGAGAATAGAGACATATATGAAAGAATAAGAACTTGTGAATGGAAAATAGGGCTTTTTGAGTAGAAAAAAGATCTAGATATAAAAGAGAACATTTGTCAGGTAAGAAATATGTATAGAAAAGGAAACTATCAATGGAAAAATTAGAGAGGATATTGAAAGAGTATGAGAATATTATCCAATGCATGGGAATGTGAATCTTAGGTGATCTTGGCTTCAGTGGATATACTATGCCTTTACATGTTACAATGGTTACATTTGGGAAAAGGATATTAATATGAAATAGAGCATAAAGAAAGTCAGACTTCTGAGTATAGGCACTCAAAACAGTGTACTACACTAGTTGATTTTTAAGCTAAGGAACTACAGAGTATTTACATGTCTTAAATATTGGTATTAAGACTATTTAAGCCTTGTATAGTCTTAATACCAATATTTAAGAATAGATCTATACCAGAAGAAGATGAGTAAGTAGAAAGAAAGAAATTCTCTTTTACAGATATTTTGAATAGATTATATGTTAGAGAAATATTATCCATGATGTAATCAGATAAATTGGATGTATTTAGATGGATATGTAAAAATGCTATGAAAAGCTGAAAATTTATAGGAAAAACTAAGAAAAAAGCTTTCTTATAACTAAAAGCTTCATAACTGAAACAAGATAACAAAAGTAAACTTGGAATCACACAAAGAAATACTAGAGAATAAATTTTTTACATTAGAAGAGATTCAGTTCATATGTCATATCCTGTTTCAGCTATATCTGTTCCAACCTACAGATAACACTTTCCCTTATCTACACTTCTAATCTCTTCTAGTATGGATTAATTGTCTCTATCCTTACTAGACTCTTGCCAACTCCATGAATCTTTATCCCTGACATCTAAGAATCACTAGTAATTAGGATAATATCTAGCAGTATCTATTCTAAATAACTATCTTAGATAGTATATACTATAAAGTCTTATTCTGAAAATTGACTAAAAATATTATATTGTAAAATTCATTCAACTTGTATCTCTATAATCAGTAAACCAATTCTCACAAACCAAGTTACACTAAAAAGCCCTAAATAAGGACTATTTGTACATATATAAGATATTACTACAAACTTTATTCAACTTGTATCTCCACAACTAGTAGACTGATTTTCACAAACCAAGTTGCACTAAAAAGCCCCAAATGAGGGCTATTCACACATATACAGGATATACAAAAGTGACAATAGATTACTGAGATATCAGACCATCAGTAACTACAAGTTTCATTGGCTATTATCTCAGAAAAAGCTAGATAGATTTCCATAATCAAGATTGTGTTAGAAAGTGCTCATCAAATGGTTTCTAATGATATATCATACATCATATAAAGATCAGTATTTATAGAGATAAAAGCATATTAATGTAGTAACATAATTAGTTACCTAAAATTAGCCTGATATCTGCTATAATAGATAATAGTCTCACCAAGTATGAGTTTTGATTATGTGATGGAAATAGCTTGCACATAGACCATCACCATTTTGTATAAATACTTCTGTATCTAAGGATTAAATCTCAGACTTAACAATATTAATTTATATCTTTTCATTATTAACATCATTTATATTACTTCTTTCTTCCATACCATCATATTACATGGTAGCATCTGAAAGACTCTCAGTAAATATATTGTTCTCTTTTAACTTAAACATTAGTACTAGTCTTCAAGAATCATGTGTAGAAATAACCAATAATATAGAGGTCAACACTCCTATAGACCAGTTTAAATTTCCTAGTTCTAATAGTTCTAGGTCAGCTTCAGTGCTTTTAAATGCATCCTCAAAAGTATATGTAAAGTATATCCAAGCTCTCAACAATAATCCTACATAAGCTGATTAAGTAGAATACAGAAGTTCCAACCCACTCCCCTTTCCTATGCTTTAGCTACAGGAGAGATAGATAATTCTACTAACCAGGCACTAGTAATAGATCTGAACCACATCCCTAACTAGGCTAAAGCAGCACTACAACTGCATAGTGTAGTGTCTAATGAAATATACCTGCCTCAAGACTTGGAATTGATAGTCATTCCTTATGCTAACAATTAGCCTATAGATTTGCTGTCCAATCTCTATTTTCTGCAGAAATAAGTACTTAGAAGGTGATGCAAAGAATATTTCCTGTTCATTATTAAAAATTATGGCATTTATTAGACAACAAAGATTAAAGAAGAAATCAGAGAAGGATATTTTCCAGATTGCTGAATTCAGTTTTGCCATGTAAGAGTTCATCTCCTTAATTTACAAAGTAAGCTAGGACAAGCCACTAGCTAATAATGATCACAAATTCTTTAGCCAGTGTATTTTCACACAGTTTAACAATGAATTATCTAACTCAATGAAAAATCAAAGTCAGAAAATGGCCCCTAAAGACAAGTAGGCTAATATTTCTAAAGTGCTCTCTCCCATTTCTCCTTGTCCAAGCAAAAAGATCTTGGAAAAATCCAAATTCTTTATAAAAAACCTAGTGTTCTCTTTGACCAGAAATCTATCAAAGAAACTTTCATATGCTCAGGCCTCTAAGAGCAACATAAATGAAATCATCAGAATAAGTAAGGTATTCCTGAAACTACTAGCAAACAAAGTGTTGGAAATCCATAAGGTGTTAAATAACATGAGTCAGAACAAGAAACCCAAATTAAACATAACTATGAAGGGTTTATTCAGAAAGCAAGTCATTGTATCTATGAGTACAAATAACATTTCAAGGGTAATGGCCAAAGCTAATGTCCATGTTTCAAATATTAACTAACTCTTGAAAGGAGTTAAATCTGAAGTCTCTGTTGATTTCATTCACTTTGATAACAAAGGGTTATTGTTAACTACTAATAAAGTAGCTGTCTTATCTGATCTCAACATTATTGAAAAGTATCTCAAAGATTCAAATGAGCATGAAAAAGACATGAGTCCTAGACTCTTACAATTGAAGTCTTATCTCAAAATCCTTGGTATCTTCTACTTTGTTGAGGGCATAAACCTCCTGATCTTTTCTGATATAGTAGAGAACAGTATCAAGTCTACTTACATTTTCAATGACATTACCTTTACTTCTCATCCCTATATTATTAAGACATCTCCAAATATAAACATGGCTGTTATTTAGGTCAATATCTAAGACTTCTAGAATAGTTTTAAAGTAAAAATGTTAATTAATAGATGCTTTAACATTGATAAGCACATCACCATAATTCATAACACCAATATGAACTTAGAAGTCCCCCAGTGTAAAAATTGCTGGAAGTGGGGCTATACCACATTTGCATACTGTACATATGGGTCCAAATGCCAAAAATGCAATGAACCACATAAAATTGAACACTATAGAGAAATGGCATAGTGTTGTAAAGTAAACTTCAAAACCAACCCATCCAGACTCAAAACTTTGAAAAGAGAGCTGCGTTCTCACTCATCTAAATGTATTAACTGCAAAGGTGACCACCAGGCAGATAACTACAACTGTCTATTCTGGAAACACAGATTTAATCATGACTAGTACAGCAAGAAAGCCCAAGAGCTCCAGGAAATCAGAGCAAATTCAATTCACTCAAATGTGAGCAGTGGTAAGGCATGATTTTAAAAATGCTCAACATTTTTTCACAGAATGTCAGGAAGAACAGGCTTTTTACTAATACCATTATAGAAAATAACAAAAAATTTGATGTCTTATTTATTCAAGAATCTCTCTAGTCTATTATTCAACAAGTACTAAGCTTTTTGAATAAAAATGTTATCAGCACTCCTTACCATTCATTCTAGATTATATTTGCATGATCAACTTCAAATGACAACAAATATCTCAGAGTTATTACATATATCAATGTCAGACTGATTAGTCTGAGATTTTTGTTAAGGAAAGATATTTTAAATTATCATGATATTAATCTTATCTTCTTTAAGAATACTGAGGTTAATTTAAATAAAATTCTTATTATGACAAGGGACTTTAATATTAGAAACAATAATTGGAACTCTTTGTACCCTTACCATTCATTATACACTAATATACTTCAAGAAGTTGTAGATAGTTTTAGTCTTGAATTATCAATATCTATTAATTTGGTACCAATACATTGCATGGATAATTCTTAAGAATCAAATTCTGTCCTCAACCTTATGTTTGTTAGTATAGAATTGGAAGAATTCAATAATTACATCATATTGCCTGATCTTCAAAATCTATCAGATTATGCTTCTTTGTCAGTATCTATTGCTCTGAAAGAAAAATTTATCCAAGAAAAAAAATAATGACTTATTAAGAACAGCAATAAAAAAAAAGAATTTGTTAATGAACTTAGGTATAGACTAGGCTCTGTGGAGATATCTAATATTACAAGTTAAGAAACACTCAAAAGAGTAACTCAAGAATTCACATCCATAGCTAAAGATCTTTGGAACAAATATTTGAAATTAGTCAACATCATCAAAAGATCTAAAGCATGGTGGACAAAAGAATGCAATAAAGACTTGTCTACATATTTGTCAGAATTGAAGACAGTGGACTCTATTTTTTGTTTTCTATTTCTCTTTTACTTTTACTTTTATCTTTATTTTGGAGTTAGGGGTTAGTATGATATTACAGGTCACTGTCACATGATGTAACTTGTGTCACAAATTACATGACACATAGAATATTATAGAGGGATCTAGAAAGAATGATGTCATATAGCATGTATAATATGTGTTAACTTTAAAAAGAATATATGGTCATTTAGGGTAGGCTAAAGTAGTAGAGCATAAACCATTAGGTTTTAGTATATATGGTAGATAATCTTATACAGAGCTCTCTATTAAGTTCTCTTGTATCAACTCTATACAAGGTTCTTCCTTTTGACCAGCTTTAAAGTCTTAAGTTTATAACAATATTGTATTTCAAGAAGCAGAACTGACTGAGCTACATATAAGAAAATAATCAAGTCAGCTAAATGGACATTTTTTGATAATAGAATTCAAGAAATCACTTTGTCTAATAAGAGACTATGGGATCTAATAAATTAGATCAGAAAACAAAAATTACTAGCAACAGAGGCCATCAAGTTCAATGGCCATCCATGCGATAAATTCAATGATTTATGACAAGCTTTGTATCAATTATACAACTCTACTCAAGATAGACCCATTAATATAGAACTACTTGATGAACTTTCTTTATATTAACAAGCAAAGTGGCTTCTATTTTCTATTGCTGAGATCAAAGATGTGATTATCAACTGTAATAGTTCTTCTATACCAGATTTAGACTATATTTTGTAAACATTGTTAACATTGAAAATGCATGTATTGATCTAAGCTATTGACCAATGCATTTCAAAAAGTCCATATTTTTCATTATCTCCAAGCTAAACAAGCTATTCTACAATACTCCAAAAGTCTTTCATTCTATCATTCTCCTTAACATGTTGAGAAAATTAATCAATATTAAGCAGCATTCAATTATTGATGCTGGAATCTTCTTAACTTATCTTATTCAAACAGGATGAGTGAAAAGGCTTCATACAAGTACTCTTGTGTTCAACATAGCATAGTTTTTTCCTTTTTTAAATCATCATTATCTTCCTATAATTCTAACTAAAGTGGACTTTGATTTTAAAGTCTCTAATTCCTATTCTGATTATTTCATTAACAGACAGACCTGATATATTTGAGATTTATTCACTTTCTCTTTTTTTAGAGCAGATGTTGGTGTTGGACAAAAGTTAGCCATTTTACCTATTCTTTTAGCTCTTTATATTGTACCTATTTTTCATATTCTGGAAAAAAGATCAAAAAATCTCTCTGTTTCTATTTCTATTTCTGTTTTATTGTTTGTTGATGATGATCTTCTTATTTCTTAGGAAAAACTTTTTCAAAAAATCAAATATGAATCTTTTTATTTCTCTAGAGCCACAAAAATCTTTAACTCTTTCTCTCTAGATTTGAAACCACTAAGAGATGTGGTTCTGAGACAAAAAGACACCTAGCAATACTTGGGCTTTTTCTTCAACAAAAAGCCTATATTTTGATATTGCACTCACCATTATACCAACAAAGTATTGTCAACTATCAAAAGCATGAAAATGCTGGGGAATTCAACAAGAGGCCTTTTACCTAAACATAAACAACTTTTGTATAGAACATGTGTTTTTTCTATTGCTATATACAGATTTCAGCTTTGGTACTTCAAAGGTGTTCTAGTTCATTAAACTTTAAATGAACTAAAGAAAATGCAAAGAAAAGCTGCCTTGTAGATTATAGATGCTTTTTAAACAGTACTATTATGGGGAGTAGAAGCTATTGCTGGACCCATATCAATATAATTCTATCTTAACAAAATCAATGGTCAATATCATCTTCATGTTTCATCACTTTCTAAACAACATACCATTCTATCACTATTGGACAAACAACACTCTAAGCAACATACTTCTTATTGCATAGCCACTTCTAAATTCACAGCCAAGCAACAATTAAAAATCAAGAGCTTTATAGTTGATGTCAACAATTAACTAAATGGAATCTTTCCTTCTTTTGACAGCTTAAACAAAGAAATCTTGCTAGTCTTTTGATTAATTGATATCTTTCCTAATTGTTTTTCTTTTTTTTCAGTAAATAGAAAAAACTCTGACTCACTTTCTGCTCAATGTAGAAAACAGAATAACTTACATGAAGATTTCCTTTTATATCAAGATACCATATTCATTATAGCAGATGCTCACATCATAAACAATGCTGCAACATCTATATTTCACATTCAAAGAGAATAAGATATTATTGTTAAGATGGTTTATTATACAACTAATGTAAATTCTATGGAAGCCAAATTATTCACCATTAGATGTGGGATTAACCATGCCATACAATTACAAGATATCAGTCACATCATTGTTGTCACAGATACTATTCCTGCTGCCAAATGAATCTTTGACATGTCAACTCATCCATACCAACTTTATTCTATTATGATATTGAAAGACTTCAAAGCTTTTTTAACAAGAACTGTAACAATATCATTGAGTTCTGAGATAGTCCTGACTCCATTAAATAGTCACCACATTTACTAGTTGACACCTTAAAATCAATTCTATATTTCCTAGCAAATTGCTATGGGAAGTCAATAGAAAAGAAGAGTGTGATTCCATTCATATATAAATGGCAGATAATGTTCCAAGTATTGGAACTTAAGAGAAGAAATTTCTTTAATGATAGTCATAACCCAATCTGTCCAACTTATTCAAAAGACAGAGTATAAATGAAATTTTGCAGTACCTCAAATTTGTTGTGTGCTCACATCACCAGGATGATAACAAATTATATATCTATAGATGAATACAGACTCAGATTCTTTTCTAAGAAATCTATAATATGTCTATATAGCAAATATCTGATAGAAATAAGAAGGCATATTTTTTTGAATGTTCAAGATACAACAAATCTTGGAATTTAAAAAGAAAATCTCTTAAAGATGTCCTTACTTTCCTAGAATTCAATCTTGGAGCATTTTGTTTTCAGAAAGGTATTATGTGAGGAGAGGTCTCCTTATGAACTCTAGTCTAGTTTGTATTTCTTTTTCTTTTTCTTTTCTTTTATCTCCTTTTCTTCTTATTTAAGTAGATATGTTGTAACTACCACAGTCTACCACCATATCCCATATAATAAATTGTTGATTCTAAAATAAAAAAATAAAAAAATCATTGTCATTATTATCAAACTTCTGAATCACTCTTAAATCTTTGAGAGTGCACCTAAGATTCAGATATCATAAACAAGTAAGTAGTTCATTTTGTGATAGATATATAAAAGTAATAACAGATTACTGAGATATTAGACCATCAGTAACTATAAGTTTCATTAGCTATTATCTCAGAAATGACTGAATAGATTCCCATAATCACACTTGTATTGGAAAGTGCTTATCAAACCATCTCTAATGATATATTATATATCATACAAAGATTAGTATTACAATTCAAACCTCAAAGTGTTAAGGTAAGAAAAGAATCTTGTATTGGGTAACACAAGAGAACTTGATGGACAAAGTGTCTACCTTACATATACTTGGCTAATGGTCTGTACTATACTAAACCTAGCCTATTCTAAAGGATATATGGTATAACATTATTGTTCTAGAACCTTTTACATTCTTTTGTGACATGTGACATGTGACAGTCACATATGATGTCATACTAACCCTTAATCCTAAGTCCAAAAATAAGAAAATAAATGGAAATAAAAATAAAAAAATAAAAAAAATATGAAAATAAATAAGTCTACTATCTTTAATAATCAGTATTTATAGAGATATAAGAATATCAATGTAGTGACATAATTAGCTATCTTTTAAAATTATCCTAATATCTACTATAATAGATGACAGCCCCACCAAATACAAGTTTTAATTATATAATGGAAATAGCTTGTGTACAAACTATTACTATTTTGTATAAATACTTCTATATCTGAAGATTAGACTTCAGACTTAACAACATCAATTATTATTTATTATTTATTCCTTATCATTATTATTATTATTAAACTTCTAAATCACTTCTAAACCTCTAGAAGTATATCCAAGGTTTAGATATCACAAATAAGTAAGTGTTATGGCAACCACTAGACCAGTGTTCAATAGCAGCACTAACAATAAATCTCAAAGGAGGATATCTAGTGGGGAACACAAGTTGTATAATTCACAAGAGAACTCGACAGAGAACTACAACAGTATTCTACTAACTATTTATATAAGTGTCCTTGGTCTATGCTACGACTTTTCTATGCCTACCCTAATGTCCATGCTCTGTCCTCATATCTATTACTAATCTACCTCATGTCCTATTACTCATTCACTATGCATCTACCTCAAGGCTAGCATGTCATATATATATGCTCTGATGTCATATCCTAAACCCTACTCTTTAATCTCTGTCGTCCATGCGTGCACCATATGTACACCATGAGGAAACCATACTGTTAACATGTCCTTGATGTTACTCTATCTCTAGACTGCTCCAGACCACTTTAGGCCTTATAACATAATGTCATGTGACTTCCCAGTCATGTGCCTTCTCTCTCTCATCATAGACTAATAATATAACTACTGTCTATATCTTATCTTATCTAATGTCTATTCTTACTAAAGTCTGTCCACACTTTCGTCTTATAACAGTAAGTAGTTTATTTTATAATACTATTATTTACTTTTAATGTTAGCAACAATATATCTTTTACCTTCTGATGGACTTCACTATCCTTAAGTTTCTAAGTATCTTATTTAAAATATATGACTAGTGTGATTCATAGAGATGGAGCATACAAGCTAAAGTTAAAGATTATTCTAACTTCTATCTTTTATATTTCTGAATAATACTTAAATAACTCATTTGGACTTCTAAGAGATCCTTATTGAATCTTGGATAATGAGGTGTGAATTATATCTAATATCACATTATAAATGGACAAAGTTGAAGTTTGGACTTAGTTTTATACAAGAACAAAACTTAGATTATACAATAGAAAAAAAAAGATATAGCTACATTTTAGTTTCCTAATTGTGTAGCTAAGTGTTACATATCTGTTCAAATACATCTGATTCATCTGATTACATCATAGATAACATTACTCTAATATCCAATCTGCTCAAAACATATGTGAAAAAGTGTATCTTCCTTTTTGTTTACCTATCTTCTTTTGGTACAAATCTACCTAGTTTCTTTTCACTCTATTACTGATTATATAGCTCTTCATGATTTTTATGAAATTCTGGACTTGATTTTCAAGAACTTTAGAATAGTTATCTATTTCCTCTGATCCTTAAATAATCTTAGTACTAATATTTAAGACTATTATATACCATTTGACATCCATACTCCTTCCACTCTCTTCTAGTATGGATTACAATCTATTCCAATCACCCATCAATCCAAGGACCAAACCCTGGAGTTCCAAATAATATTCAAGAGCATGTGTAGTAGTAGAGTATTATTAGATTATTACTTCTATGTTTAAGAATATTAGCTACAATATACTGCTCTTTAGTCTGATAATTAACTTGAACTTGTATAACACTTATCTTAAGTTCTTTTAAGCTCCTGTCATTCAAAATTATGACTACATGATGAATAGGCTAGATACAATAAGGCTAGATACAATATGTTGTGGCAATCACTAACTAAGATAGTTAATAACATACTAAAGTAGTTTTACAAGTGAGAAAACTTAATAAGGAGTTTTTGATGTATTTCTATACTATATATACTACTATTACAAGTGCTACCCTAAACTACATATGTTGTCTATGAGTCTATCATATTATTACTATAAGACAAATATGCTACAACTATGCTTTTGACATCATTGTTTTAGTTTCTTCTACTACATTCCAGAACTATGACATCACATTCATGTGACACATTGTGTGACTGTAGTCACATGCTTTTTTATTATCCAAGAATAAAAATAAAAATAAAAGAAAAAAAAGAAAAATCAAATCAAAGAAGAAAAGAAAATCAAAAATAAAATATAGGGTTCAAGCATACTATGACCCAGTGTCATTTGTTGAAACCAAGGTTAATTATCCATGTAGCACCACTTCTGGTTCCTTCTGTTACCTCATATTGCTAAGTCAATTCTTTTATTCCTATCTTCTATGTTATATTTGTGAATAATCTCAGCAAGTGTGAATTGTCCTAACAGTATTATCAGACTGCATAGCTATCTTTGCAACTTAATTATCTAGACAATCTGATTCTTACTCTAACAAAATAATATTTTCCTATTATAACTCCATCTTTCTCTTTAAACTTCTATTTACCCCAATCTGTCTTTCTCCTAGAAGAATGCTCAAAATTATATCAAAATCTTCTGAAATTGTTCTAACTGATAATAATCCTAACTAGGCTAATATACTAGAAGCAGAAAAGTTCTTACCATCTCCAGAAACCACCACATCTCAACAACTCTCTCAGTTAATAAACCTCTTAGCTGAGGTTCTTGGAAAATTTGCAACCAATATAATCTCTACAACAAACTCCACTTCCCTTATAGTAAGAATCTAGATACTGGATTCCTTTGATAGCATAGATCCCAAAAAACTTAACAGTTTTCTATTCCAATGTTGACTCTATTTTCATGTTAATCCTATACAATTTATCACAGATATTATGAAGGTAAACTTTGTAGTGACTTATCTAATAAAAGCCACACAGAGCTGGTTTAAGATTGTGTTGGATCAGAAAGAGCAAGAAGTCTACCAAGATTGACTCTAGAATTGGTTATAGTTTACAAAAGAACTTCACTAACATTTTGGCTCATCTGACTCTATTATAAATGCAGTTGTCATACTTAACAACTTATCGATGAAGTCTGGTGATATAATTGCTATCTATAACATTGAATTCATGATGTATGTATCTTAATTAATGTTATAACTTAAGTTTAAGTGATAAAATAAAGAACAACTCTTATATTGAGTAATACAAGAAAATTTGATAGAGTACAAACTAATCTATCTTATATACTATAGACTATAGTCCATGTGCATACTATAACTAATCTACTCTAAAGTCTATGTACACTTCATAAGGCCAATATACTATTGCTATACTATATAATGTTATCTGTTCTAGAATCTTCTACATTCTTCTCTGTGTCATATGATTGTATGATCTGTAATAGTGATATATGTGATGTTACATCATACTCTTTACCTAAGTCCAAAATATAAGAAAAATAAAAGTAAAAACCAAAAATAAAATAAAAGTAAAAATAGAAAATAAAAATAAAAGAGAGAAAATAAATAAAAACCAAGTCCATTGTTCACAGCTCTAATAATTAGGCTGGAGTAATAAAATTCTTTGCCACTAATACTATCAGGGTCTTCCAAACCAGTTATAAAATCTCACATGTATGAGAGAAGAAGGGAAGCCATCCATTTTCCAAGCAATATACTCTTTGATGATGATCATTAATAACTGTCATCAGGAAAGAGAACAGGAACACAACTATATGTAGAATTTTTCAACTGTCTTTTAACTATAAACATCTACATTTATCTCTCTCAATAAACCAAATCTGAGTAATAAGCCTATAAACCTTCTCTCTCAAATCAACATATTTAGCTGACTAAGAAGTGATGGCAAACTCATCCTGAATGAAAGGAAAAGACATATAGAAAATAATCTATGCATATACTGTAGTAAGAAAAACTATAGAGTCAAAGTCTGCTACCTTAACTCATCTGAAACTATTATATTCCCAGCCAGATGTGCAGAAGCTGTGCCTTCTGCTATGGAGACAACCCTGACTACTCAGCTGGGAAACTAAAATATAATTCAATGAATTTTGTACAGAATGTGAGTTGTATTAATTTTGTCTATACTACTACAAGTTCAATCTGCCTCAACACTGCTACTTTGTTTGATCTGAACTTGCTTACCCTACCCCTCATGTTACCTCTAGTCTGCAAGTCAGATCATATCCAAAATCCAATCTTCTGTGCTCTCATAGACTCTAAGTCTACATACTGTTTCATTGATACTACATTTGCATGGAAGTATAATATCTCCATAAACCTAACTTTACTTGTGGAACTAAAACTATTCAATGGATTGTCGAACAAAATCATTTCTGAAACTACTTTCTTGTCTGTTATATTTCCATCTAGTGATTAAATGATATTAAATATAAATGTATACATTATCTTTCTTAATCTTTACTACTTACTAGTTCTTGGATACAACTGGCTTACACAACATAATCTAATGATTGACTAGACTACTGGGTCTATCACCTTCTGATTAAACTTATAAAGAAAGATCAGTCTCTCCAAGACTTCCCTAATATCTGTAATCTCCAAAGAATCTTTGCTAAGTACTAATATCTCCAGTTTTGAACTTAAACCTCTTCCTGTTCATATATCAGAGCATAGTTATACATCTAAGCAACATGAATGTCAGGATCAACTATCTTCTATCTCATACTCTATTCCACTGATCTTGCTAGAAGATTAGCTAGGATCACAAATAACCTAGTTGACTTATTTACTATTTTAACTGAGTACTATAAGTTCACTAACATCTTTAGCAAGGTCAAAGTAGAAACACTAGCTTCTTATTACCCATATAACTTACAGATCAAGTTAGAAAATAGGAAAAGACTACCTATTAGAACTATCTACTTACTCTCAGTTACTGAACAAGAAGCACTCAAGGAATTTATCAGTGAAAATCTTAACACTAGATTTATATACCCCACTTTCTCTCCTTATAGAGTACTAGTATTTTTTATAAAGAAAGATAGCTCTCTTTGTTTAAATGTTGACTTTTGATAACTCAACCACATTATACAAAAGGATAGATATTTACTTCTTTTAATATCCAACTTCCTCAACTCACTCTAGAAGACATATATCTATACAAAAATTGACTTTCATTATGCATATCATTTGGTACAGATTATAGAAGGCAACAAATGGAAAACAGCTTTCTGTACTTGCTATAGATCTTTTGAATAGACAGTCATATCTTTTGGCCTAACTAATGCTTCTGCAGCCTTCCAACAGTTTATAAATGATATCTTCTTAGATCTCCTTGACATTTGCAGAGTAGTATATCTCAATGGCATCCTTGTCTATTTAGATAACATATTCTAACGTTAAGACTACATTAAAGAAGTATTGCACTAACTCCAAAAAGCTAGACTATATATAAAAGCAGAGATGTTACAATTTAAGACTCAAAGTTAAGTTAGGAGAATAACCTTATATATGATTTACACAAGAAAATTTGATAGAGTTCCAGTTACAGAGTGTTTACCTTATATATACTTAGCTAATGGTCTGTACTATAATAAATCTAGCCTACTCTAAAGAACATATAGTATGATATCATTATTCCAGAATATTTTATATCCTTCTATGATATGTGATCATGTGACCATGATATGTGACAGATGTGTGACAGATTGTGATGTTATGTTAACCCCAACTATAAGCTTAAAATAAGAAATAAAAATAAAATAAAATAGCAATAAATAAATAAAAATAAATAGAGTTTACTGTCTTCAATTCTGACAAGAAAAGTGTGAGTTCCACTCTGACTCTGTAAAATACTTAGAATACATCTTGTCCCATTTTGAATTTTTCATATCTTCCAATAAAATCAAAATAATTCAAAATTGGCCCAAACCAAGAAAAATTAAGAATATGCAAGCATTCTTAAGATTTGCCAACTTCTATTGTCATTTTATTCACAATTACTTGGATATAGCCACTTTACTAATTTAACTAACTTAGAAGAATACTCTTTAGAACTTTAACTTCCTATGCTATAAAGTATTCAATACCCTCAAAAAAGTATTTATTTCCACTCTGATCCTTATCTACTGTATTGTGGCAACTACTAGTTAAGATGACCAATAGACTACTTAAGTAAACTTATGAATAAAGTATCTCATGAAAATCACAAGAGAACTCAACAAAGAGTCTCTAATGTATTTCTACACTATTTATACAATAGATATATGGTCCATACTATTAATAAATAACCCTACTCTAAAGGATATGTATTATCTATGAGTTCACCATACTATTACCACAAAGCAAATATGTTGCAACTATATCTTTGATGTTATTGTTTCAGTTTCTTCTACTACATTCCAAATCTATGATATCACATCATGTGACCATGGTCACATATATCTTCATTGTCCAAAAAAGAAAAAGAAAATCAAGATAAAATATCTGAGTTTAAGTATATTATGACATACTAGATATTTAACACTCAAATAATCATAGAAATAGATGCCTCAAAATATGCCCTCTGTTATGATCGATGCCTCCTGGAGACAGTATGGACATGGGTAAAGGGTATGATGACATGATCGGCTGTACTGTAGGTGTCTCAGTCAGCATCTTATGTAGTAGGTGCTGCAACTTAATCTGATCCTCATTGTTGCCTCGTTTTGTCCTCATGTTTTCCACCTCATGTATGCATTATTACTTCAAGGACTAATAGTATATATAGTGTAGATACAATCCTATATCCTTACACTTTACCACTTCTTATATATCCCTTATTCTTTCTCAAATCTTTGCCTAAGTGCAACCTGAGCTCTAGCTTAAGGTCGTAACATTTGGTAAAGCATCAATGAGCTCACCTTGCAAGAGAGGTGCAGTAAGATGAACCTACAGACGAAATGAGACAGTGTTATCTGTCGAGAAGACAAAACACATGTAGCAGTAGCTACGAGAAGACACAATGAGTTCAAGAAGAACAAATGAGATTAAGACATTGTCGGAAT
>Ga0157359_1000312_pt1 | contig 16858 bp, 15 predicted proteins | sample AttcapACBM3_FD_111482 | JGI IMG/M metagenome (GOLD analysis project Ga0157359, IMG submission 111482) | Fungus gardens microbial communities from leaf cutter ant in Botucatu, State of São Paulo, Brazil - Atta capiguara ACBM3 | ecosystem: Host-associated > Fungi > Mycelium > Unclassified ...
AAGAGAACTCAATGGAGAACTCTGTACAGGATTGTCTACCTTATATACTAAAACTCCATGGTCCATGCTAACTACTTCTAGCCTATTTTAAACAACCATGTGTTTGTCTTAAGGTCAACATATGTTAATCATGTTGTATAACATTATCCTCTTAGAATCTTCTACACTTTTCCATGTGACAGATGTGTGACAGTGTGACAGTGATGTCACATTAACCCTAACCCTAAATTCCTGAAAATAAAAATAAAATAAAAGAAAATAACAAATAAAAAATAAAAAATAAAAATAGTTAAAGTCCACCATCTTGAACTCTGACACAACAGCAGATAAAAGTGTTAGTCACTTAAGAAAGAGTGTATCAGACAGCTGATATAAATTTCCATATAAAAAAGTGCCTGAGATGGCTGCAGTTACTGATAGACTGTTAATACCTACTAGGCATTTCAGATAGTTTCAAAGAAAAAGAGTATCTTATAAAGCAAAAGTCCTAATAAAAGAAGGGGTCAATCTAGAGAAAATATTAGAGAAAATATTAATAGAAGAAATGAGAGTGACCTCCAAAAAACTATGGATGGTAGTTTCTAAGTTGTGGGTAGTACTAAAGAAGATACTGATGAGCAAAAGAGAGAAAGGGAGCTTAAAGAGAGATGCTCAAAAAAGAAATGCTATCCAACTAATTCTCAGTATAAAAGGAAAAATAGTCTCTGTAAATACTTTGGAGGAACCAAGAAGAATACAAAATATTATATACATAGGAAATGAAGAGACCATGGAACTTTAGACTATTAACAATCTATTATTTTAGTTTCTAGAAAAATTGGCATTCAAGAAGTGGGAGAGTTAGGTTTTTACAATAAAGGAGTATGGATGAGAGGAGATAGCTTCAGACATGACTTATTTCAGAGTTATTCCAGTACCTGTGAACAGAATATACAAAAAAGAGGTCTTGCTAGATAGTGGATTCCAGATTATATCTATAAACAGAACTATGACTGCTACTAGCAAGATTACTTAGGACCTAAGCCTTAGTATATAGATGCAGAGCACAAATAGAAGTCTTTTGTGAATGTGTGGGCTAGTGAAAAATGTACCTTTCATACTAGAAGAAGTAACAGTCTTGTTACAAGTATATATTATAGAAAAGACACCATATCAGATATTACTCAGACAGTCTTTTGATACCATTACCAAAATTCAAGTGGTCAATGATAAGGAAAGGAATTAGACTATAAATATCATATATCTGAATACTAGGATAAAAGTAGTACTTTTCACTTACAAGAATGAATATGGCCTTAAATTTTCATTGAATCTTAAGGAGTCAGCAAAATAGTTTAGAGGAGAGGTTCACTATATAATAGAATTAAATACAGAAATAGAGCCATTCATTTGAGAAATATTACCAGTACAGATAGATAAGCTTTCAAGAGATGAAGTTAAATTATTATACTTACAATAATTAAAAGAAAAGCTAGAACAAGAAAGTAGGGACATTCTAAAACAGTGTGTTGGCCAGTTAGAAAATGTCAAACATGGGTTGCAGCTAGTAGAGTAGGTAACTAAAATCAAAAATGAGCATTTGTAAGAGGAAAGTATAGCTTACTTTGCTAAAAAGTACAAGCTAGTAGCTCTCAAGATAAAACAAGTTCTCAGAATACTTTCTAGTTGATTTATAATTCTTAGGAATATTCAAGAAAACTCTTTAGAGTAGATACTGAAATTACTAGAACAACTACTCAAATTTATATTGAAAGAATAATACTTGCTTGAGAGAAAGGAAAAAATGGATAGAAACTATGGATCTGGATTCCTATAGTCTGAAGAGAGAAGAATAATGCATTGGCTGATAGGATAGCAGAATAAAGCCTTCACTTGGGATGGTACAGAAAAGAAAAGTTTAAAGAAGAATTATTCCCTACTATAGAAATTCAATGTTGGAGTATATAAGCCCTCCAACTCATTCTATAAGTCAAGATAGTTCTATATTTTTAAGAAAGATAGAAAAAGTCATAGAATAGTACACAGTTCAGAGCTACTCAATAGGATTACAATTGCCTACTTAGGACTGTCTCTAGCTACAGAAGAATTGGCTATGTACTTTACAAAAAGAGTCTGCAATGGAATATTAGACTTATATGTGGGATATAATAAGCAAATACTGGCAGAGTATTTGTAAGACCTCACTATATTCCAGACTCCTTTCAGAGTACTCAGATTAGTCATCTTGCCTATGGGTTAGATAAATTCTGTACCAATTTTCCATAAGGATGTGACTTTAGTTCTAACTCTTGAGCCTTAAGAAGAAGGATGTGTCTTTTGAATAGAGGCCAGCCTAAGAAAAAACATAGTCAGATTTAAATACATTGATAGAAAGTTGTTTTCATACTTGGAATTTAAAGTTCCCCAACAAGAAACTAATTGTTTTAGCAGTTGACATCTTCTAGAAGATAGTAGGATACTATATTTACCAAAGAGATAATAATAAGCCCAGGAAAATACACTATGTGAAGTTTAATTCACTATTAATAGATTTTAGATAACAGAGATATTCTTAACTGAAGTGAGAGCTTTGTAGTTTGAGATGTACTCTCAAACAGAAAAAATACTTGTTAAAGAGGTGTAAAAACTTTGTGATAGAAACCCATGTAAAGTATTTAGCAGGAATGCTAAATAATCCAGGAAAGATGCACAATGTGATTATTAATCACTGGGTGGATTATATCAGGATAAATTTCTTTTTCAAAATAGTTTATAAAAAAGGAAAGACCTTTGGACTAGATAGATATTCAAGAAAGAAATGGTATCCTAAGAACCTTTTTTCAGATAAATTTGAAAATGGTTCAGATAATGAGAAAAGGAATATACCAATCCTGCTAGGAAAAAACCAAGAGGAGATACCTTCAGAGTTGGAAGAATTCTATGAAAACATTGACTTGAGAAAAGGTTTTTCCAATAAAGAATTTGTCAAAGATTCAGTCTATTAACTGGATATGAAGACCTGCTAGAATATAATGATGGGTATAGAAATAACCACACATATATATTAGAGCAAAGACTAGTCAAGATTAAGGAGTATCCAGCTACTAAAAAGGATGGTCTTATGAGAGTAATGACTGAAGAAGAGGTACAGCTTGCAAGACATGCCTCTCACTACTGGTTAGATTTAGAAAATGGAAGATTTTATTAAAAAAAGTCATTGGTAGTGGCAATTCTCAAATAGTAGTACCAGTTGAGAAACAGCTGAGACTATTGAGAGCTTTTCATGATGAAGTAGGATATAGAGGAGTATTTGCAACTGGAAAATTACTGTTGCAGCACTTTTGGTGGCTATAACTAGAAGATAATGTAGTGTAGTATGTAAGGATGTGCTACTTGTCAGATATGATAAAAAGTGGCCTTGGAAGTACTGTTAATTGTGACACACACACCATCACTTTTCCAAGTATTATATGTAAATACAGTTCATATTAGTCCAGTATTGAACAGTTGCAAATATGTAATATATGAAAGATATAGATTATCTTCATAAATGGAGACTTAAGTGCTTAGACAAGAGAGCTCAAGAGCAATCAGACAGTGGATTTTTGAGGATATAATATGTAGATGAGACAGTCTAATTAAGATAGTAACTGATGACAGAGCATTTTTTAAGAAAGCTGTGAAATAGTTCAAAGAGAAATATATTATTAAAGGAATTACTATATATCCCTATAACTTATGAGCAAATGAAGTTGTTGAAAGGTCTCATTGGAATTTTTGCTAGATACTGTACAAAGTAATAGGAGAGACATCAGAAAATAGTACTAGTCATTGCACCATGTAATGTAGGCAGACAGAATCACTATTAAAAAAGAAATAGGTTGTTTTTTATATATTATGGTGATAGGCACACAGTCTATGATGCTTTTGGATATGATAGAAGCAACCTAGCTAGTAACATATCCAAGCAGAATTCTCTCATGAGAAAAATTAGTAGATCTGAGGGCTTACACACTAGTCAAATATGTTAGTTATATAGAAGAGATGTAAGAGCATCTTACAAAAGAGAAAATATAGAGTACTGCATCTCAAGAATAAGATACAATACAAGATCAAAGAGTTCTCATTGGTACTCAGAAGTTTGGTGTTGATAAAAAACTTAGTAATAAAATTATCAACAGATAAAAAGATAAAGCCTTGCTACTTAGGCCCAATAATAGTAATCTGGCAATTAAAGAATTCTAGCAGAATTAGATAAATCTGTATGGCAGAATAATATAGCAGCTTTTAGAATAATACTGTACCTGTTATGCAGAAAGATAGTATTTGAGAGTAGAATGAAGGCTCTACTAGATGTACCAGAATCATATATAAATTTTATGTATAGACAAAAGTAGACCACAAATAAAAAGCTCAAAGCTCTGAGTATTCATTAGACAATAATTGAGAATACAAATGAGTCAGCTAGCTACTGTTTTTAATGAGATTTGGTATTCTTTACCTTTCAGATATAAAACATTCAATTGTACTCATTAGTGGCATCCTTGTACTGACAAACAGTACACTGAAAATTGTAAATAGTATGTAAGATATCAGTAGAAGTTTGGAAGAGGATATATTCTATAGTCTGCTTGTTAGAGATTGTAGCAATATCACCCTCCAAAATGATACTATACTAGTCAAATGCCAGAGTCATGTCAAATAAGGCCTGAGCTATAAATATAGCAAAGATTTAAGTACTTATGAACATTAGAAAATAGAAGGCTTACAGTTACTAATAATATTGGTCTCAGTCATAAAAGAGACAAGCTAGAAGATTAGCAATAAGATAGTAAAATTTAAAGAACTTACAAGATAGTGACTCAAGAGAGACTTACCAAATTAAGTTAGGAAGAGATTTTATGAGTAAGATAAAAATGTCACACAAGTAGAAAATGTCTCACTGTAAGGAGTACACTACTAGAATAGGGCTTAGAAAGCCCATCTATATTATTTACCTGCATAGGAATCTAAGAAAGAATGAGCAAAGGATAGTGAATAGGAAGGCATGAACAGGGGTTTATAAATGAAAACCTTTAGGAATGTGATTGTAGAGAGCCAATATTTGATCTCTACCTTATCAGTATTAAAATTTTCACTGTTAGGAGTATCTGTTGTTAGAGGAGGCATTTCTTCTCAAATACAATAATACTGGTATAAAAAAACAAGAAAGATAGGAAGTTGCATAGGAAGAAATAGAACTTGACTAGTATCTTGCCCTAAGCAACTACAGAAGGCTAGCTAGTAGATATCAAAGCTTAGGAGCTAGAAGAAACAGTTAAGAAAACATTTAGAGAAGGAACTGCTTTAATTTAGTCTTTCTATTCTGAACTGTTCCTAATTACTTAAGTACTATTATTTCTTGCTTATATAAACAGAATTCTGACACATTAGAATGGATCTGTTATTATATAGAGTAGTCATTACCTTCAGGAATCCCCATTCTATTCTTTTAAGATTTTCTGAAGATGAGTATATAGTTTAGTATTTCTGAAACAATAAACTTAGGATTTCCTAGAGATTTGAAGTGATTACTCTTCTGCCCAGTTACTCTAACAGTTAGATTAGAATGTGATAAGCCAGTTCAGAACTCCATAGAAAGTCTATAGTATTTGACAATTATCAAAAACCTTACTATAAGAGAAGAATTATGAAATTTATGACAAGAAGATGTTAGTGGTGATTAGAGAACTAGAGACATTTGTTAGAGGGCACATAAGTTTTAGTTTAAGATCTGGACCAATTATAAAAATTTAGAATATTTCATAAAAGCACAAAAACTAGATCATAGACAAGTAAGATGGGCTCTTTATTTATCAAGATTTGATTTCATCTTGAAGCATGTGTCTAGAATAAAGATGGAAAAGGCAGATTAGAAAGTAAGAGTAGAAAACAATAACAAAAATCAAAAACTAATAAAAGAAGAATAGGTTTAGGATTTAGTAAAAGTAGTAGTGGAAAGACTATAACTATAAGTATATATAATAATAAAAATGGAAAATAGCTAGAGAAAAAGATGAGGAAATAATTAGAGAAGTAGAAGAGATGAAAAAGACAGAAGTTAAGATATTAAGAGAAAATAAGTGACAGACAGATAGAGGGTAAATATTAGATATAGTTTACATCTTGTTATCTAAGATCTGATGAGATATCTGAGAAGTCTAAAATAGTCATTTGCATATTATCTAAGAATGCAGAAGATGAAGTTAGAACAACCTTTGGCTTCAGCTTATGTGCTATACCTTTACTAGTTGTACTGGTCACATATTTTGGAAGTGGACTTGGGGAACTTAGTAGGTTAAGACTACTAGAGGGTAGTAAGATATGTTATTGCTAACACTAGAAGAGGATGTTAGTTTTAGTCAATTTTCAGAATAAGCTAATACAGTGTCAACTACTAGTTTATATACTAAGTATACTATCTAGGATAGTTATTTGGAATGGAGACTATTAAATAAGTTACCTTGGTTTACTAGTAATCCTTAGATGTCAGAAATAAAGTCTATGGAGTTTGGCAAGGACTAGCAAGGACATCTGAGGGGAAATGGAGAGAGTTGATCTACACTAGAAGAGTTTAGGAAGTGTGGATAAAGAAAAGATATATATACCAAAGGATAAGGAGTTATAAGTGGAAATAATCTAGTTACACTATGATATACCAGCAACAGGATATGGAAGGCAATATAAAATGATAAAGTTAGTGATAAGAAATTACTAGTGGCTAGAAGTGACAAAAGATGTAGGAAAATATGTAGATAGATATGATCTGTGTCAGTGAATGAAAAATAGAACAGAGACACCAGTAGAAAATTTGATGGTGAATAAGGTACTAGAGAAACCATGAATGTATTTAATAGTTGAATTTATTACAAATTTGCTATTAGTAGCAAAAAAGGATATAATCTTAGTAGTATGTAATAGATTGTCCAAGATGGTTTATTTTATAGCAATAATAGAGGAAATATTGGTAGAGGGATCAGTAAGGCTGTTCAGGGATAATGTATAGAAGTTGTATAGGTTACTAAAGAGTATGATATCAGATAGAGAACTATAGTTTGCAGTAAAGTTAACAAAAGAACTAAATAGAATATTGGATATTGAAACAAAGTTGTCAACCTTGTTCTATCCACAAATAAATGGTTAAACTGAATGAATTAATGAACTAAGAACTAGAGCAATATTTATAGTCCTTTATAGATCACAGGCAAAAAGATTGGTACAATGATTAGTAACAGTGGAGTTTGCAGTAAACAGTAAAATACATTCATATCATAAACCAACTTCTGAGACTTCTGAGACATCTGCTTTCTAGCTTTCAAATAGGGCTCTAATATACCTAAGTGTACTTTTAGATCTGTAATTATTTGCACATAGATCAACCTCTCATATTTTACCTTTTGATAACTCATTACCTAAACTTTTGGTCATCTTATATTCTAAAAACTGTTTCTATAATTTTTCCTTAGTTATCCTCTATACTGTTACTGTCTTAGCCACAGTTCTGACTATATTCTCAATATATAAGACCTAGTAGATACTCTGTAGTCTGCAGTCTGAAAATTAACTAAGAATTTTCTAACATTCTTCTGACTAAAATTATGACTGTATAACAAGTAGTAGGTATAAGGAGATTAGTCTTACTTGTGGAGTTATAAGTATTCAAAAACTCCAGATAATATTTGGATAAGGTATTCTACTATTACACCCTTACTATATATATATTATAGTAGAATAGTCTAAGCACATAGTCTATGCACTTGACTAATCAATATAATTAACTAAATAATCATAGTACAGTTATAATAGACTAGATAATAGAAATTAGAATAAGGTAGAGATGATTATCAGTCCATCAAGAGCTTGTCTAGGTAATGACCAGCCTAGGAGTGTAACTAAGCCTTTATAGAGTGGATCTGGACTTAAAGTATTGCCAATATCCTCTGAGTAATGAGTGTAGAAGTAAAAATGTAAGAGAAGTTAGATATGGTAAAAGAAAGATATTTTAAGAGAAAAGGATTACTAAAGAAGTATATAACAAAAATATTATATAATTGGGATGATAGAAAATTATTCAAGAAGAAATATTTAAAAAAGTTAGAAAGGAACTTGTCAGAATTATAAACATTGGACTTGGTTTATTTTTTTAATTTTTACTTTCATTCTTTTTTATTTACTTCTTATTTTGGGACTTAGAATTAGAATTAGCATCATATTACAGATTACTGCTACAAATGTCATATGATCACATGATATGGAGAAGATCATAGAAGGCTCTAGAACAAATGACATCATATAGCATAGCAACAATATATTAGCCTTGTGGAAAGCACATATACTTTAGGATAAAATAGTTGTGGTATGCCCACAGACTATAGTCTGTAGTATATAAGGTAGACTAGTTTGTACTTAGAACTCTATCAAGTTCTCTTGTGTAAACCCTATATAAGATTCCTTCTTTTAATCAACTTTAAAATCTTAAGTTTATAACATTAGAACTTGATTGCTTTTCTGAGACTGTTTAATATAGAACCTTCTTATACTCTCACTCTCTAATCATTCTTGACCAAAGACAACATTACCTTTAGTCAAGAAGATTTGCCAGATCTTAGGTATAAGGAGTATATTAGTTAGGTAGAGGAAGTCTAGCTGTTCTTATTGTGTTAAAGCCTACTACCACTTTAAGATTGTACTATCTTGTGTGAATGTATTTGTTACATTCTTCTAGTATTAGCTCTGTACTGTTGGTCTCCTTGTAATTAGTATATGTAGGAGAATGGCAAGTATTCTTAAAGACTTTGCTTAGAGTAAAACAGTCTTCTTAAACCAAAATCATTTACTTTTATCTTAAGACAATAGCCAGTAGAAGTAAGTAATTAGTAGACAGTATCAGGTAGGACAGGAAGAAGGCCTACTAGCACTTACTGAGATTGAGTTAAACAGTAAGTATAAGTCTAAGAGTAAAACTAGCATTAGTTCTACTCTATTCCTTTATATCTTATCATCACCTATATTTCTACCACTATCATCATCACTCTTACCTTTATCACCACCATCATATAATATGAGTCAATATAGTTCTATCAATTATAAACAAATAATTCAGTAGTAATAGGAATAGCTTGTAACAATACAAGCATAGATCCAAGTACTGTTAGCAGCACAAGGAGCAGGAGTAGCAGTGCTCAGGCCCAACATGGGAGCAAGTACAGAAGTGACAAAGCTACAAGTGTTCAATGGGATGGCAGAAAAAGTTTTATAGTTCATTACAGTATACAAGCTATTTTTAAGAATGAAGATGAGGGAAGATGTAGTGGAAGAACAGATTCAGTAGATATTATTTTATATGCAAGAAGAATCAGCAGACATTTGGAAGAAGAATGTGTTAGAGGATTTAGAATCAGGAAATTTAGAATATAAAGTAGCAGAGAAATTTTTAGCAGATTTAAAGAAAGAATTTAGAGGAGGAGATGAGGAAATAGTGAAAGTAGCAGAATTAAAGAAGTTGGAACAAGGAGGGAGAACAATAAAAGAATTTGTACAAGGGCTTGAAAAAGCAGCTAGAGGGAGTGGCTATAAAGAAAGGCCATTGGTAGAAGAATTCAAGAGAGGAATGAGCAGAGTGATAAGGAGGAAGTTGTTAGAGACAGAAATGCCTCCAACCAGTATTTAATAGTGGTATGAACATGCTACTAATCTAGATAGGCATTGGAGAGAAAGTAATAGAAAAAAAAGAAAGATTGAGAGGAAGAAGGAAGAACAGAAATCAAGGACAAAGGTAGGAAGAAATAGTGAGAAACCAGAAGAGGTTTAGACCATGACTTCCCCCTCTCCAGATATAGCCAAGAAGATAAGAGATACAGCAGACACTAGCAGGGCCTACTCTAATGGAAGGAGTAGAAAGAACAAACACAGTGGTAGTTAGGAATTCCCTACAAGGAATTAAGAGAAAAGGGGGAGGAATGAGGAGAGATCCTTATGCAATGGATGTGGATAGGGAGAGAAATTGTTATAGTTGTGGAGGTTTTGGTCATCTGGCACAAAATTGTAGAAGCTAGAGAATAATGGGCCAAGAAAGAAGAATATAATACTAGGACAATTTGAACAATGTACAAAACAATTTAAATGGAGAAGAGAGCTTAATAGTTCTCAATTAGGCTCTTGTAACTATAATATGTTTGCAATGTTCAGTAGAGTAATGAATAACATTCTGCTGTAACCTAGACAATAAGGACATGTTGAGAGAAGTGACAGTGAAGATTGGCTTGGAAAAAATCAACATGTAAGAAAGAGTAACAGTAGAGACATTATTAGACAGTGGTGCAATGGAATTGATGATGAGTTCAGAGTTTGCAAGGAAGTAGAGATTTAGTATATGGAGGAGATAAATATTTATTATTAGAGATATAGAGAGAGGACAGAAATAAATGTAATTAGAGAACAGGAGTAGAGTGTAATTTTGAGATTACCATGGTTAGCCTATCATTACCTTGAGATTAACTAGAGAACAGGAAAAGTAAAGATGATGAGATTTCCAGAAGAGTGTGGAAAGTAGTGGAGACCAAAGCAGGGAAAACCAAAGTAGCAGAAACAAAGAGAAGAAGAGAAAAAAGAAGAAAGGAAATGAGAAGAGAAGGAGCAGGAGAAAGAAGAAAAGAAGAAAAAGAAAAAGCCAAAAAATAAAAGGATGATAGAAGTAAAGAGGGTAGTAGAAGAATGGGATATTTGGGATGAATCAAGAAAGTTGGTACCAAAATGTTTTCATTGGTGAATTCAGATGTTTGGAAAGAAACAGTATGGAAAGATGCTGATGAAAAAGATATGAGACCATATGATTGAGACAAAGAAAGAGTTTGTTCCAAGAAAGGGAAAGGTATATCTGTTGTCAAGAGAGAAGAGAGAAGAGATATGTGAGTTCATACAAGAATAATTGAAGAAGAGATACATTAGACTCTTGAAGTGAAGTCACCTCAAACAGTACTAGTATTTTTTGTAGGAAAGAAGGATGAAAAAAAAGAATGGTTCAGGACTATAAGTATCTTAATGAATGGACTATTAAAAATAACTATTCTTTGCCTCTTATCTTAGATATCATAGAGAATATAGATACTAAGAAAGTATTTAAAAAGTTGGATCTACAATGGGGCTATAATAATGTATGGATAAAAGAAAGAGATGAGTGGAAGACAGCATTCATGACTCAAGAAGGGTTGTTTTGGTGATGTTCTTTGGACTTACCAATTCTCCAGCAACATTTCAAACAATAATGAATGAAATCCTATAGGACTTGATCAATATTGGAAAAGTAACAAGTTTCATTGACAATGTAATTGTAGAAACAAAGGAAGAGAAGAGATATAATGAGATAGTTGAGAAAGTAGTAAGCAGGCTGGCAGAAAACAATCTGTATGTGAAACCAGAGAAGTGTAAGTAGAAGGTAAAGGAAGTAAGATTCTTAGGAGTAGTAATTGGATTGGAGAGGATCAAGATAGAAGAGGAGAAGGTAAAGAGTGTACTGGATTGGCCAACTCCAAAAGGAGTTAAAGATATACAGAAGTTTTTGGGACTAGAAAACTACTATCAATTGTTTATTAAAGACTTTGTAGTAATAACTAAACCATTACATGACATGGTGAAAAAAGATTAGAAGTAGAAGTGGACAGATAGATAGGAAAGAGTGTTTTAGAAGTTGAAGAAGAGAGCTTTAAAGAAACCAGTATTAGCAGTACTGGATTTAGACAAAAAAATAAGGATAGAAGTAAATATATCAAACTATGCTATAGGAGAGATTTTATTTATGAAGTGTGAGGATGGGAAATAGAAACTGGTGGTGTTCCTCTCAAATCTTTAAATAAGACAGAGAGAAATTATGAAATTCATGATAAGGAGATACTGGTGGTAATAAAGGGATTAAAGAATTAGAGATATTTGTTAGAAGATACCAAATTTAGGTTTGAGATCTGGATAGACCATAAGAATCTAGAATATTTTATGAAGGCACAGATATTGAACAGAAAACAAGCCTATTGGGCCCTTTACCTATCAAGATTCAATTTTACTTTGAAACATGTACCAGGAATAAAGATAAGAAAGATAGATGAACTTAGTAAGAGATTAGACTGGAAAATAGAGACTGAAAACAATAATGATAATCAGATTTTAATTAAGGACCAATGGATTTGTAGTCTAGGTAAAGTAGTAATAGAAGGACTAGAAGTAAAAATACTAGAAAAAATAAAAATAACTAGAAGTAAGAACAAAGAAGTAGTTAGAATAGTAAAGAAGATAAAGAAAACAGAGGTCAAAGTGTTGCAGGGAGACAAATAGCAAATAGAAGGAGATTTAGTGTTGAAAGAAGGAAAAGTATATGTGCTGAAAAATAAGAAGCTAAGTATCAAATTTGAAAACAATAGACTTTAATAATTTCTTTTTTCTTTTATTTTTCTTTAAAAGTATTTTATTTGGACTTAAGGTTAGGGTTGGTGTGATGTTACAAGTCACAGTCACAGTCACACAGTCACAAGAAACATTATAGAAGATTCTGGAATAAGTGATATCATACAACATAACAACAACATGTTGGTCTTATGGAAAGCATATGTACTTTAGGGTAGATTAGTTGTAATGTGTGCATAGACTATGCCCTGTAATATATAAGATAGAATATCTTATATTATAGACTTTATCAAGTTCTCTTGTGTTAATCCAATACAAGGTTCTTATTCTTTACTCACTCTAAGGTTTGTAACACTAAAAGCAGAAATAATCTGGCTACATCATAATGTACCAGCAGCAAGACATGAAGGTAGATAGAAGATAACAAAGTTGGTTACAAGAAATTATTGGTGGCCAGGAGTGATGAGAGATATAAGGTGATATATAGAAGAGTGCAACATGTATCAAAGAATGAAAAATAGGATAGAGATGCCAGCAGAAAAGTTGAAGTTGAGTGAGATACTAGAGAAACCATAAACATACATAACAGTTGACTTTATTATGAAGTTACTATTAATAGCCAGGAGGGATGTAATACTGGTAGTCTGCAATAGGTTGTCCAAGATAACACATTTTGTAGTAACAACAGAAGAAATATCAGCAGAAGAGTTGGCACAGATATTTAGAGATAACATATAGAAGTTACATAGGTTGCCAAAGAGTATAATGTCAGATAGGAGACTGCAGTTTACAGTGGAGTTACAAAGAAGCTGAATCAAGTATTGGGAATTGAAATAAGATTGTTGATAGCATTTTATCTACAAACAAATAGTTAGACAAAATGTATGAATTAGAAGTTAGAACAGTATCTTCAATTTTTTGTGAACCATAGACAAAAGGACTGGCCAGAATGGCTAGCTCTAGCAGAATTTGCAGTCAATAACAAAGTACATTTGGCAATGAAAGTATCTCCATTTATGGCAAATTATAGTAGAGAATTGAGAATGGGAGCAGATATAAGAGAAAAAGAAAAAATAGAGAAGACAACAGAGTTTGCAGAAAGGATAAAAAAAAGTATAGGAGAAAGTTGATACAGTATTAAAGAAAGCATACAAGAAGATGAAGCAATAGACAGACAACAAGAAAAGAAGTTGAAGAATAGAAAAAGGAAGATAGAATAATGTTAAGTATGAAGGACTTAGTATTCAAGGAAAGACCAGCAAGAAAACTGGTGGATTGATATATCAGCTCATACCTTATCAAAGAGATAGTATCTATAAATGCCTACTTCAATGAGAATTCACCTAGTTGTGAATATTAGTTAGATAGTATAGTATAAAGAGCAAGTAGAAGAACAAAAGATAAAAGAGATAAAGCCAGTAGAAGTTGAAGAGTGGGAGATAGAAAAATATTAAATAAAAGAAAAATAGGAAAGATAGTGAAGTACTTAGTATGATAGAAGAGATTTATAGTGGAACATGATTCTTGGGAAAGAGAGGAGAATTTAGAAAATATAAAGAAAATAGTAGCAGAGTTTGAGAGAAGATTAAATGTAGAAGTGAGGAGATAGAAAAAATTAAATATAGCAAAAGAAAAGGACTTAAGAAAGAGGGAATTACCAAAGAAGTATATAGCAAAAATATTGTATAGATAGGATAATAGGAAGTTTGAGAATGAGTTCTTAAAGAAGTTAGAGAGGAACTGGCAAAAATAAAAGTTAGTTTCTTTTTAACTAACTTTAAAATCTTAAGTTTGTAATAGAACTAGTAAAAAGTCGGTTTCTTCAGAGAAGAAACTTTGAAAGAGATATAATATAAAAATGGTAAACTTTGTTTTGATCTTATTTCTCTCTTATTTTCATTTTCATTTCTATTTTACTTTCTTATTTTCTTATTTAGAACTTAGGATTGGATTTATAATATAACATCACATATAAATGTCACAAGTCAGTCATAGTAATACAGTCACTTGATATATGGAAGAACATAGAAGGTTCTAGAATAATAATGTTATACAACATATTTACTATATATTAATCTTATAGATAATATATATTTTCTAGGGTAGATTAGTATTAGTCTTACACAAACTACTAGCTAGCATATATAAGGTAGATATCTTGTACTAAGAACTCTATTCTTAATAAAGTTCTCTTGAGTTAACTTAATACAAGGTTTCTTTTTTTGCTTTTATACTTGAGCTTAAGTCATAACAACTTTCTATTAATATTCTATTCTAAAATATAACTACTATAACATATAAAGATATAGCATATCTACTGAAGTCAAGGTCATCTGTAATCTATATCTATATATTATAGATAATGTTTTCATACTTCATTTAATATTTTTTATAATTTTTCTATAGATTGTTTCTTTTCTAGGCATATTCTATTAGAGTTGAAAACAATAGACTTTATATTTTTTTATTTTTCCTTCTAATTTTTCTTTTCTTTTCCATTTTTATTTTATTTTTTAGACTTAGGGTTAAGAGATTAACATGATATTATACATGACTATCACAAACTGTCACATATTAATTACATATCACATGAAACATTATAGAAGGTTTTGGAACAAGATAATGTTATACAGCATGTTCTATATATGTTAACCTTTATAATAATATATAGCTTTTCAGGATAGGCTAATGGAAGTGTAGCATGGACTAGTATTCTTTTTCTTAACCTACTAGCACTAGACTCTCCCAAACTTACTCTCTCATTATCCTCAACTGAGAAACAATACAGTCTTTTAGTCAAGAAGAATTACTATGCTCTAAGTATAAAAAGTATACTAGTTAGACAGAGAAAGTCTGACTGTTTGTTTGTACTAAAGCCCACTAGTGTACCTTAGACATAAAATCTTTTGTGAATATGTTAGTAGTCTTTTCACATAGTAGTCTCATATTGCTAGTCTACTTGTAATCAGTCCATATAGAGGAACAGTAGAGGTCTTTATGATACTATCTAGAGTAAATATTCTCTTCTTAGAGATATTTGTACACAAATTCAATTAGAGTAGTAGTTAGTAAAATAAATAGTCAGTAGATAGTATGAGGTAGACAAGAAGAGTGTTACTAGCACCTACAGAGATAATATTAAGCTTTGAATATGAATCTGAAAGTGAGACTAGTATCACTTCTCTCTATTATCTTTATACATATCCTTATCTCCAATACCACTACCATTATCACCATCATCCATTGACTCACCACTATCTTACCATAATATAAGTCAGCACAAGTTATAAACTATTATTTAACAGCAACAGATATAGATCTAAGTACTATTGATAGTAAGAGGAGTAGAAGAAAGTGTTCTACAACCCAACACTAGGTCTAATACAAAAGTGGCCAAGCCTTCAGTATTTGATAGAATAGCAGGAAAAGTTTTGAGATTTCTAATAGTATATGAATTGTTTGTAAGAATGAAAATGAGAAACAATACAGTAAAAGAACAAATTCAGTAGATATTGTTATATATATGGGGAGGATTAGCAAATTGTTATGTACCATCCATCATCTGTGCATTTCTCACTTTTCTAGCATAGATCATACTTCATTCTAATTGCCCATCAATCTGAGAACTAAACTTTGTACTTCTTATTAATTTCATAGATATTATAAAAGAACAATCCTTGGATTAGATTGATCACAAGAGAACTTAATGGAGTTCCTAAGTACAATGTATCCTACTTATCTATGCTAGATTAATAGTCTATGCTATATGAAATCCAGCCTATCCTAAAGACTATATATATTACATGCTATCAACATATAGTATAACATTATTGTTCTAGAATCTTCTCCATCCTTCTGTGATATATGGTCATGTGACTGTGTTATGTGACCATCATATTAAACTCTAACCCTAAATATAATTGAAAAAAGAAAAAGAAACAGAAAATATAAAATGAGAAAGAAAAATAAAAATAGAGTCTAATATTTACAACTCTGACAATTGAGTTCTGAATGACATCTCCCACAGTTTCTGACAACCCAGAGTACACACAATAGTAGATTATTATTAGGTTACTAGTTTTGTATTTAAGAACATAGTCTACTATGTACTGTTTTCCTTAGTCTGGTTATCAACTTGAACTGTGCCATACTCACACTCCTATCTGAACTCCTACTATCTGAAATCCCAACCATATGACATATAGGCTAGGTACAACAATATCTATTGAAGCTAAGGTTGACCTATTTATATAGCACTCTGTCTGCATCTGTCTAAAAGCCTATTTCTATTAAGATTCTCATTCAAAACTCTGTCTTCTATGCTATTATCATGGATAAAATCAGCAAGTGTGAATCACATCTAATACAGATATATAGAAGGAGAACATCTTAGAAGATCTGGAATCAGAAAACTTAAAATATGAAACATCAGAGGAATTTTTGATAG
>Ga0157359_1000313_pt1 | contig 16848 bp, 14 predicted proteins | sample AttcapACBM3_FD_111482 | JGI IMG/M metagenome (GOLD analysis project Ga0157359, IMG submission 111482) | Fungus gardens microbial communities from leaf cutter ant in Botucatu, State of São Paulo, Brazil - Atta capiguara ACBM3 | ecosystem: Host-associated > Fungi > Mycelium > Unclassified ...
ACACGTAGCAGCGGGAAGTCAGAAGTCAGAAGTCAGAAGTCAGAAGTCAGAAGTCAGAAGTCAGAAGTCAGAAGTCAGAAGTCAGAAGTCAGAAGTCAGAAGTCAGAAGTCAGAAGTCAGGAAAGTATGGAGGAGTTTCCGGGGGAAAATAGGGGGCACAGTATTCGTGCCCCAAAAAAATCACTTCACAGCACGCTGACGCACTGCTTCAAACAGACAAATCCCGGTAGCAACGGAAACATTCAGAGAAGAAACTGTTCCGGCCATCGGAATGCTGATCAGCTCATCACAATGTTCACGAGTCAGGCGACGCATACCCTCACCTTCCGCACCCATTACCAGCGCCATCGGCCCGGTCATTTTGCTCTGATACAGATCGTGGGTTGCTTCACCTGCTGTGCCAACAATCCAGACATTGGAGTCCTGCAACTGACGCATGGTACGTGCCAGATTCGTCACCCGAATCAATGGCACGCTTTCTGCGGCACCACAAGCCACTTTTTTCGCTGTCGCATTCAGTGCGGCTGAACGGTCTTTTGGCACAATCACTGCGTGAACCCCTGCAGCATCAGCACTACGCAAGCAAGCACCCAAATTATGCGGATCAGTAACGCCATCCAGGATCAGGAAGAACGGGGTTTCCAGTTTTTCCAGCAGATCAGGCAGATCGCCTTCCTGGTACTGACGACCCGGTTTGATGCGGGCGATAATTCCCTGATGCACTGCACCCTCTGATTTACTGTCCAGCATCTGGCGATTCGCAACCTGAATCATAATGCCCTGTTCTTCCAGCGCTTTCACCAGAGTCTGCAGACGGCGGTCGTCACGTCCTTTCTGGATAAAAACTTCCTGGATACGCAGTGGATCACGGTCAAGCAACGCCTGTACAGCGTGCATACCAAAAACAATTTCACTCATGGTTCAGTTACTCAAAAGTCATCATTCAGTGAGCAGGCTGTCCTTACCGGCACAACCTGCTGCAATATTAGGCGCGTTCGGTTTTCTTCTTCCCTGCCCGCTTCGCTTTAGTGGCGCTGGCAATCTTACGGCTTTTATCCGAAGGTTCGCGTGCCTTTTTCTCTTTTTTCTTCGGATCAGTATTTTTCGCCTCTTTTGTGCCACGGAATGTACTGTCCGGCTCAAAGTTCCTGCCACCTGATCGTGGTGTACGGCTGCGGCGATTACCACTGTTTTTTGCTGCACCGCGTTTATCACGCTCACGTGCAGTTTTACCTTCACCACGTGGTCGGCGCTGGCTGGAAATCAGGGCAAAATCAATTTTGCGCTCATCCATATGCACTGCATCAACCCGAACTTCCACTGAATCACCCAGGCGATAAGTGCGTCCGCTGGAACCCCCAATTAAACGCTGCCCAACAGCATCGAAGCGGTAGTAATCGTTATCCAGGGTGGAAACATGTACCAGACCATCAATAAACAGATCATCCAGACGCACAAAGAAGCCAAAGCCCGTTACGCTGGAGATTACACCGGTAAAGACTTCACCGACCTGATCCTGCATAAAGTCACATTTCAGCCAGTCTGCCACGTCACGCGTAGCTTCGTCAGCACGACGTTCTGTCATCGAACATTGTTGACCAAACTGCAACATTTCCTGCAAGTCGTAGTGATAACCGCCCGTTGGGGTGGTATTTCCCTGCAACGTTTTGCTCTCTTTCGCCAACAGATATTTGATAGCACGGTGCAATAACAAGTCAGGATAACGACGAATTGGCGAAGTAAAGTGAGCATACGATGCCAGAGCCAGACCAAAGTGACCACGGTTTTCCGGATCATAAATCGCCTGTTTCATGGAACGCAGCAACATGGTTTGCAGCATCTCGTGATCCGGGCGTCCGGCAATTTGAGTCAGCAGTTCCGAATAATCCAACGGTTGTGGTTTATTACCACCCGGTAACGTCAGTCCCAGTTCATTCAGTACGGAACGGAAACTTTTAATGCTGTCTTCACTCGGGCGATCATGATCGCGGAACAATGCTGGTTCGTTATTCTTCTCCACAAAACGTGCCGAAGCGATGTTCGCCAGAATCATGCACTCTTCAATCAGTTTATGTGCATCATTACGGCTAACCTGTTCGATACGTTCGATACGACGTTCTGCATTGAAGATAAACTTCGCTTCTTCCGTTTCGAATGAGATCCCACCACGTTGCTCACGGGCTTTTTCCAGCACCAGATACATGCGGTGCAGTTCTTCCAGATCTTTAACCAGCGGCTCATAATGCTCACGCAGTTCCTGATCACCCTGCAAAATGCCCCAAACTTTGTTATAAGTCAGGCGGGCAAAGGAGTTCATTACCGCTTCGTAGTGTTTGTAACCTGTCAGTTTACCGGTGGCTGAAATGGTCATTTCACACACCATGCACAGGCGATCCACTTCCGGGTTCAGTGAACACAGGCCATTTGACAGCACTTCCGGTAGCATCGGTACAACCTGAGAAGGGAAATAGACCGAGTTACCGCGATTAATCGCTTCCGCATCCAGTGGCGTTCCCGGACGCACGTAATAACTGACATCCGCAATCGCTACCCATAAACGCCAGCCACCGCCACGTTTACGCTCACAGAACACAGCATCATCAAAGTCACGGGCATCTTCACCATCAATGGTGACCAGTGGCAATTCACGCAGATCCACACGGCCTTTTTTCGCTGATTCCGGAACTTCTTCACTCAAACCGGCAATCTGTCTTTCCAGTTCCGGCGGCCAGACATGAGGAATATCATGGGTACGCAAAGCCATATCAACGGCCATGCCGGTGCCCATATTTTCACCCAGCACTTCCACAATTTTACCAATCGCTTTGGTACGGAATGTCGGACGTTGAGTCAGCTCAACAACCACCACAGAGCCCATACGAGCATCCATGATCTCTTCTGCCGGGATTAAAATATCAAAGCTCAGACGGCTGTCATCCGGCACTACAAAACCGGCACCAGCATCCGTGAAGTAGCGACCAACAATCTGTGCATTACGTGGTTCCACAACACGCACCACGCGCACTTCACGGCGCCCACGACGATCCAGTCCCATCGGTTGCGCAAGAATCATATCGCCGTGCATACATCTTTTCATCTGATCAGCAGAGAGATACAGATCATCTTTGCTGCCTTCAATGCGCAGGAAACCGTAGCCATCGCGATGACCAATGACTTTACCTTTCAGCAGATCAAGACGTTCCGGCAAGGCGTAACATTTCCGGCGAGTGAACACCAGTTGTCCATCTCGCTCCATAGCACGCAGGCGACGGCGCAATGCTTCCGTTTGCTCTTCGCCTGTAATCGCCATTTCTTCCGCCAGCTCTTCGCGGTTAGCGGGTTTTTCGCGTTTCTCCAGATGAGCAAGAATAAACTCGCGGCTGGGAATCGGATTTTCGTATTTTTCAGCTTCTCTTTCCTGGAAGGGATCTGTTGACATAGCGGTTCCTCCGTTGTCAGTTGCCGACTGATATATAATCAGGCAGCAGAATTTTGTAGAGCGGCTGGTTGTCTTTAATCAGATCAGCCAGTGTGTACTGATCCAGCTCCCGCAGGAAACTCTGGACCGCATCGCTCAATGCTTTTTTCAGGCGACAGGCTGAAGTGATATGGCAAAAATCACTGTGGCAGTTCACAACCTGTAACGGCTCCATATCGCGCACCACCTGGCCTATAACAATCTCTTGCGCCGGTTTACCCAGGCGGATACCACCATTTTTGCCGCGAGTGGCCGCAACATAGCCGGCACGACTAAGTTGATTGATTATTTTGACCATATGATTACGGGACACACCATACGTCTCCGTTACTTCCGTGATGCTGGTCATTTGACCTTCGGGCAACGCTGCCAAATAGATCAACGCCCGTAAGCCGTAATCAGTAAAACTGGTTAGCTGCACAGTAACCTCAGAAATATCACCTGTATTGGAGCGACTCTTCGCTCAAAAATAAAGTTTGTTAACAATGATAATAAACCAGCCACCAGTAAAGGGGTGATTTTATTTAAAAAGATAGCAGAGGAAAGAACAGACTGTGATGGCAGGAGTTCCGTACAGGAAAGATTCAGGCCGGGAAGTCCCCGGCCTGAAATGTGATTATGCGTCAAACGGGTCGCGCAGAATCATAGTTTCGCTACGGTCAGGACCGGTTGAGATAATATCAATCGGAACACCTGTAACTTCTTCAACACGTTTAATGTAATCACGAGCCGCCTGTGGCAGACCATCCAGTGATTTCACACCAAAGGTGCTTTCGTTCCAGCCTGGCAGGGTTTCGTAAACAGGTTCAATACCTTCCCAGTTATCTGCTGCCAGCGGAGTGGTAGTCACTTCAGTACCATCCGGCATGCGGTAAGCCACACAGATTTTGACTTCTTTCAGACCATCCAGCACGTCCAGTTTGGTCATGCAGAAGCCAGACAGGGAGTTGATCTGCACTGCACGGCGCACTGCTACTGCATCCAGCCAGCCAGTACGACGGCGACGACCGGTAGTTGCACCGAACTCGTTACCTTTCTCACCCAGATACTGTCCAATGTCATCAAACAGTTCAGTTGGGAATGGACCTGCGCCAACACGGGTTGAGTAAGCTTTAACGATACCCAGTACATAATCTACATAACGTGGACCGATACCAGAACCGGTTGCTACGCCACCTGCTGTGGTGTTGGAAGAGGTCACATACGGATAAGTTCCGTGGTCAATATCCAGCAGCGTACCCTGAGCGCCTTCAAACATGATCAGATCGCCACGTTTACGTGCACCATCCAACACTTCGGATACATCGATAACCATACCGGTCAGGATATCAGCAATTGCCAGTGTATCAGCCAGAACTTTATCGTAATCAACAGGTTCAGCTTTGTAATAATGCACCAGCTGGAAGTTGTGATATTCCATCACTTCTTTCAGTTTGGCAGCAAAAGCTTCTTTATTGAACAGATCACCCACACGCAGACCGCGACGGGCAACTTTATCTTCGTAAGCCGGGCCGATACCACGACCGGTAGTACCGATCGCTTTCGCACCGCGTGCTTTTTCACGAGCCTGATCCAGCGCGACGTGATATTCCAGAATCAGAGGGCAGGCTTCAGAAATGAACAGACGTTCGCGTACAGGGAAGCCGCGATCTTCCAGTCCTTTCATCTCTTTCATCAGCGCATCAGGAGCCAGTACAACACCGTTACCGATGATGCTGGTGACATTTTCACGCAGAATACCTGATGGAATTAAGTGAAGGACGGTTTTCTCACCGTTGATGACTAATGTATGGCCAGCATTATGGCCACCCTGATAACGCACTACATATTTCGCGCGCTCGGTCAGGAGGTCAACAATCTTACCTTTACCTTCATCACCCCATTGGGTGCCCAGTACGACGACGTTCTTACCCATTTCTTAAAATCACCAATTGCTTAAAAATGGATTCTACCATCGTCATTTTTCTGTTTCAGCTCTTTTAGCATACGATTGCGTACTTTTTTCATCACAATCGCTATGACGAGATAGAATTCATGATATGAATAAAATTCAACCACCCGTATGGGTACTAATCATATAGTAGATCACAACACCTGCAACCACTAAACCACCGCCAATTCGGCGTAATAACACATCTGGCATCTGTACCATCGATAAAATCATCCGCCGCCAAAGATTTGGCCACAGCATTGGCCCTAACCCTTCAAACACCAATACCAAACCTACTGCCATCCAGATGATCGCATCCATTTTTTATCTCATTACTATTCTGTTACGAGTGCCGGGTAAATTCCGGGCAATAAAAAAGGCCGGAAAAATCCGGCCTTTCGCAGTTATAACAGATTATCAGCGTGTCTGGGTAGCGGGGTTCTTCATAAAGCGGAAGAAATCACTATCCGGACTGAGTACCATCACATCCTGATTGCCACTGAAGCTCTTCTCGTAAGCTCGCAGGCTACGCATGAAGGCATAGAAGTCAGGATCCTTGCTGAAAGCATCCGCAAACAGTTTAGCGGCTTCCGCATCCCCTTCACCGCGGGTAATTCGTGCCTGACGCTCTGCCTGAGCAGCAATATAAGCCACTTCATAGTCTGCCTGAGCGATAACTTTTGCAGCTTCCTCTTCACCCTGCGCACGCTGGCTACGTGCTACAGACTCACGTTCCGCACGCATACGGGCAAAGATGGCATCGGAAACTTCTGTTGGCAGGTTGATCTGCTTAATACGCACATCCACTACCTGAATCCCCAGTGCAGCCATACTGTTCGGGTTAATTTCAGGTTCCTTAACAGATGTTTCCTGTTCCACCCGTGCAGCAGCTGAAGCAATCGCATCATCTGCTGCTGGCGTTGCCAGTTCATCATCCTGTCCAGCACTACCGGTGTTCAGTGCTTCACGCACATCCGTTGTCAGACGACCACGGGAATCCGTTACGATGTCTTTGACATCCAGACGACCAATTTCAGAACGCAAACGGTCACTGAATTTACGTTTCAGCAGCACTTCAGCCTGAGAAACATCACCACCACCCGTTGCCAGGTAGTAACGACTGAAATCACTGATACGCCATTTGATATAAGAGTCGACGATCAGGTCTTTTTTCTCTTTCGTCACAAAGCGATCAGCCTGGTTATCCATGGTCTGAATACGGGCATCAAGAGATTTCACCGATTCCAGGAATGGAATTTTAAAATGCAGACCAGGTGCATAAATCAGCGGCTTATTATCACTGTCACGCAGGACTTTGCCAAAGCGCATGACAATTCCACGCTGTCCTTCCTGCACTGTAAACAGTGAGGCGTACAACGCTACCAGCACAACAACCACTACAGCGATTAATGGCTTACGCATCCTTACTCTCCTCCTTCGCGTTGGCTACTACGCTGGGAGTCAGCGCGACGCAGATTCATAATATCTTCCGCAGTGAGCGATGAACTGTTGCTGACATGCTGATTACTCTTACCAGAAGGCGGCAAACGCATCAGATTGGTCCCCGAATTCTGTCCACCGGCTGTATTGGCTGATTGACCACGCATCAGCTGATCCAGTGGCAATACCATCAGGTTATTACCTTTGTCATTTGCCAGAACTTTACGTGTATGGCTCAATACGCGTTCCATCGCCTCAATGTACAGACGCTCACGTGTAATTTCCGGTGCTGCTTTATATTCCGGCAGGATACGGGCAAAACTATCCACTTCACCCTGAGCTTCCAGAATCACACGCTGTTTATAGGCACGCGCCTGTTCCAGAGTTTCCTGTGCTTTACCACGAGCCACCGGGATTTCACCGTTGGCGTAAGCTTCAGCTTCACGCACTTTCTGCTCACGGTTCTCACGAGCCGCAATCGCATCATCAAAGGCCGCTTTGACTTCTTCTGGCGGACGCGCTGTCTGGAAGTTCACATCCAGCAGGGTAATCCCCATATCGTAAGGCTGAATGGTTTCTTCCAACTCACGCTGCGTTTCGCTACGAACAACGGTACGACCTTCCGTCAGAATACGATCCATCGTTGAACGACCAATCACACCACGTAATGCACTGTCTGTCGCCTGACGCAGACTGTTATCCGGACTGGTCACTGAGAACAAATAACGTTCCGGGTTAGTAATGCGATACTGTACGTTCATTTCAACGCGGACCACGTTTTCATCGGATGTCAGCATGGTGCCGGATGCAGAAAGCTCCCGAACCGCTTCCACGTTCACCGCTCGAACCTGATCCACAAATGTCGGTTTCCAGTTCAGACCGGGTTCAACCAAATGGCTAAATTGACCAAAACGGGTCACAACACCGCGTTCCGCTTCTTTGATGGTATAAAAACCGCTACCAGCCCAAACAATCACTGCGATTGCAGCAGCTACACCGAGTAACCGTCCCGGGTTGCCTCCACTGTTCTGATTCTTACCACTACCTTTCTTACCACCGCCCAGGCCACCGAGCTTACCACTCAGTTTACGGAAGATATCATCCAGATCAGGAGGCCCTTTATCTCGTCCCCCTTTGTTCCCCCCAGAGTTGCCGCCATTATTATTGCTGCTTCCCCACGGGTCGCGGTCATGTCCGTTATTTCCGGGCTGATTCCACGCCATGTTTATACTCCATTAATTGTGTGTGCGGTGGTATCCCAGAGGCGGGATACGAGTATCAGAGAAAATCTATCAAACGATGTAATTCACCAGTTCCGGTTCCTGTTTACACAACCGTCGCCAGTCAATGATTGGCATGCGTATCTGCAATCCCACACAGCCATCATCTTCATTCCATTCTCTTTCTATCGCCTGCAACTGGTAAAAACGGCTACGCAGACGTCCTGCTGCCGGAGGAAGGCGCAGATCATACTGTGCGATTTCTCCTGCCAGGCGCTCCGTTAGTGCCTGAAACAGCAATGGAATTCCTTCGCCTGTTTGTGCGGATAGCCAAACACGCACCGGGCGATTTTCTTCATCACGATCAATACGCGGAACAAAATCCTCCAGCATATCGATCTTATTCATCACCAGAAGATCCGGAATTTCATCAGACTCGATCTCTTCCAGTACACTATTCACGGCCTCAATATTTTCATCAAGGCGTACATCCGCTGCATCGATGACATGCAGTAATAATGCCGCCTGCCGTGTTTCCTGCAATGTTGCTTTAAATGCAGCCACTAAATCATGTGGCAAGTGTCGAATAAACCCTACGGTATCCGCCAGAACAACTTCGCCCACATCCGCTACATCCACCCGACGCAATGTGGGATCCAGTGTGGCAAACAGCTGATCAGCCGCATAAACATCTGATGATGTTAATCGGTTAAATAGCGTAGATTTACCGGCGTTGGTATATCCCACCAACGATACGGTTGGCACATCGGCTTTATTACGTGACTGGCGTCCCTGTTCACGTTGTTTTTCAACACGGCCAAGACGGGACAGGATCAGAGATATACGGTTACGCAATAAACGGCGGTCAGTTTCAAGCTGTGTTTCGCCCGGACCACGCAATCCAATCCCACCTTTCTGACGTTCAAGGTGCGTCCATCCACGTACCAGACGGGTAGAAAGGTGACGCAACTGTGCCAGCTCTACCTGTAATTTCCCTTCATGAGTACGGGCACGCTGAGCAAAGATATCCAGAATCAGCCCCGTACGGTCAATAACCCGGCATTCGCACAAGGCTTCCAGGTTACGTTCCTGCGCCGGACTCAGCGCATGATCAAACAGCACAACGGAAGCACCGCTCTCTTTGACTGCCTGAGCAATTTCTGTTGCTTTCCCTTCACCGACAAAATATTTGGGGTGAGGAGCTTTGCGGCTCCCCGTCACCACGCGCAGTGCTTCAACGCCTGCGGAAGATACCAGAGTCTCAAACTCCTGGAGATCTTCCATATCTTTATCTTGCGAAAAATAGATGTGAACCAGTACGGCCTGCTCACCGGCATCATAACGGTCAAACAAACTTACAACCTCTCAGAACGTTATTGAACCTGCTGCCTGATGGCCATACTGCATAAAATCTCAGCTTTATGGTGGCTCGCCTGGCGAATTCAAACGGCGTTCTTGATAAATTCACCCCATATCTGCGGGATGAAAAAGAAAACATATTCCCTGGCGGAGCAGTTTTCCGCCAGGGGAAACAGCAATACGACTTATTCGGCGTCGTCGCTGTTTTGTTGCGGAGCAGACGTCCCCGGCGTACCACCATTATGATGATAGTTATTGCTACCGACATTATTGCTGTGGTGAGAAACCGGACGGGACGGAACTACGGTAGAGATCGCGTGCTTATACACCATCTGGCTGACCGTATTTTTCAAAAGGATGACAAACTGATCAAACGACTCAATCTGACCCTGAAGTTTGATGCCATTAACCAAATAAATAGAAACCGGAACACGTTCACGACGCAGTGCGTTCAGGAACGGATCTTGCAATGATTGCCCCTTAGCCATTTTATCTTTTCCTTATATGTTTGTTGTTTGTGACTTTAAGAACCTGACGGTTCGAAATACGACGTAAAAATTTGCGCACGGTCACTTAGCAATTGTACACAATCACCCATTCTTCGCACTAAGAACGTTCAGCACTTTGGCATATGCCGCTTCAGGTTGATCACTGTCGAGCCAGTGAACATCTTTCCAGCCACGTAACCAGGTAATCTGACGTTTTGCCAACTGCCGGGTGGCACAAATTCCACGATAAACCATTTCATCGTAATCAATCTCACCAGATAAAAAGGACCACATCTGGCGATAACCAACACAACGAATGGAAGGCATATCCGTATGCAAATCTCCACGGGCGAAAAGCGCCCGTGCTTCAGCTTCAAACCCTGATGCCAACATCTGGTGGAAACGCTGTTCAATACGCTGATGAATCAATTCGCGGTTCGCAGGTGCGATGGCGAACTGATATACATCATATTGCAGAGCATCTCCTGATGTTTTTGTCAGTTCTGTTAAAGTTTTACCTGAAATTAAAAAAACTTCCAGTGCCCGGGAAAGTCGTTGCGGATCATTCGGATGAATACGCGCACCAGCAACGGGATCCACGTCACATAACTGGCGGTGAAGTGCTTCCCAGCCTTTCTCACTCGCCATCTGTTCTATCTGCTGACGTACTACCGGATCGGCTGCAGGTAACGGTGACAATCCTTCCAACAACGCTTTGTAATACAACATGGTGCCACCCACGAGTAGCGGAATGTTTCCGCGTTGGGTGATGGCATCCATTTCCGCCAGTGCATCACGACGAAACTCTGCAGCAGAATAACTTTCAGCCGGATCGCGAATATCCAGTAAACGGTGCGGAGCCAGCGCCAGTTCTTCCGCAGAAGGCTTAGCCGTACCAATATCCATACCGCGATAAATCAGTGCGGAATCCACACTGATCAACTCAACAGGCAATGCCTGTCGCAGGGAAATCGCCAGCGCCGTTTTACCGGAAGCCGTCGGCCCCATTAAAAATATAGCCTTAGGCAGGCCAGCCTTAAGTTGTTCACTCATACTTCAGGGCATTCATCGCCGTTGTTATATCAATAGGTTGCAGTAATCCGGAAGGCGGCGCTTTGACTAATTGTGGGCAAAGTCGTTCAACATCTGCCAACAGCGCAATCGCCTGTGAATGATTCCAGTTCTGATGCTCAGATACTGTCTGACGCACCAGCCACTGTGCTACCTGTTTCGGTGAAACATCCTTCTGCCGAGCCAGGTAGCCTAACAGTTCCGGGATCAAGTTTTGTAAATTTTGTTGCCGTAAAGGTAAAGGCACTGCGCGTAGCATCACAAACTGCCCTTCTGCCAATAATTCAATCCCCAGCGTTGTTAACAAGGCAGGTGAAGAATGAATGACTTCCTGTTCGGTTTTATCCAATTTTAGTCGTACCGGAATCAACAATGGCTGCGGTTTTAATCCTTCATCGCCAGGTTCCAACTGCGCTTGTTTCAGCCAGCGTTCTGCCACCGGTAAAGCGATCAGCACCAACCCGTCTTCTCTTTCCGCCAGTGCATAATGTTCCGCAATGACGGTTAACACCCGGCCAAAACTTTTGCTGTGTGCACTTAATGGCACCTCAATATTCACTTTCGGCGGTTGTTTGTCCTGATACGGGGCAGGAGATTCATCGCTATGCTGCGATGGTGTACTCAATAATTGCTGATAGATCGCACCTTCACGTTTCTGATACCCAGCTTCCTGCTGACGATGTGGAAACATAGGCGGAGCAACACGGGAACCAGCTCCGGAATCAGAAACAGACCTTTTTGCTGTACCCGCGGTAGATGCAGTATCAGAGACAGGACGTGTTTCTGGTATCTTATCCGCGCCATGACGGGCTTCCAGCTGGAAATCAGCAACATCATCGGATGCAGGCATCACTGTGGAAAAATGATTTCCCCCTGCAGCCTGACGATTTTCCGGCTGCCAGCGTTCCGGTGAGCTTTCCACTTCAGGCAATGTTTCATTTCCCGCTTCCTGCAGCACACTCACCACACCCTGATAAATAAAATCATGTACCAGGCGTGACTGATGAAAACGGACTTCATGTTTAGCCGGATGCACATTGACATCCACCTGATGTGGATCGATCTCCAGATACAACACATAAGCAGGTTGCTGCTGATCCCCAAGCTTATCCTGATATGCCTGACGGATCGCATGATTAATCAGGCGATCACGCATCATGCGCCCATTTACATAGCAATATTGCAAATCACCGATTACTTTGGAACCTGCCGGATCAGCAACCCAGCCACGCAAAGTTAATTCGCCATGTTGCCATTCAATGGCCATCGCATGGGTCAGGAACGTTGCGCCACAAATCGTTCCCAGCCGCCGTTCACGCTGACTGTTATCACTGATCCCCCGATACTGGCGAACCAGTTTACCGTTGTGACTCAACGTGAATGAGACATCAAAACGCGCCAGTGCAATACGACGAATCACCTCATCAATATGCGTAAATTCGGTCTTCTCGGTACGCATAAATTTGCGGCGTGCTGGCGTGTTATAAAACAAATCCAGCACTTCCAGCGTAGTCCCCGTTGGGTGCGCTGCGGGTTTGACTGTCACTGCCTGATCGCGCCCTTCGGCATATGCCTGCCAGGCTTCGGTTTGATCCGCTGTACGGGACGTTAGCGTCAAACGAGAGACAGAACTGATACTGGCCAGCGCTTCACCACGAAATCCCAGACTGATGATCGCTTCCAGATCATCCAGCGAGGTAATTTTACTGGTTGCATGACGCGCCAGCGCTACAGCCAGTTCATCTTTGCTGATACCGCATCCGTTATCCCGAATACGAATCAGCTTTGCGCCCCCTTTTTCGATATCAATATCGATCCAGGTGGCACCGGCGTCCAGGCTGTTCTCCACCAACTCTTTCACCACGGAGGCCGGGCGTTCAACCACTTCGCCTGCGGCAATTTGGTTAGCAAGCTGTGGTGGAAGTACCTGAATGGGCATAATGCTCCTTAAATCAGGATGCCGGAATGGTCAGTGTCTGACCCAGCATCACATTCTGTGTTTTCATTTTATTGGCCTGTTGAATGGCCTTCGCGCTGACACCATATTTTGCCGCGATTTCGGTCAACGTATCACCACGAACCACTTTATGTCGTTGTGGTTTACGGCTTTTCGCAGCACTGGCAATCTGTGTCGCGCCACTCGCAGGTACCTTCAGACGCTGCCCTACCCAAACACCGTCTTTTTTCAACGCATTCAGGGAACGCAGGGTTGCCATACTGACACCATACTGAGCCGCAATACCGGACAGCGTTTCCCCAGGTTTCACCACATGGCGTTGGACCGCTCCTGTGTAGTTAACCGCGGCTGACTGCACTGGACGATTTTCTCGTGTTGGTAGAGAGAGCAACGGATGTGCCCGGAAGTAACTTCGCAGTCCCTGATGGATGGCCTCCGCCAGTTTCTGCTGGTAAGCGCTACTCCCCAATAATTTCTCTTCAGCCGGGTTACTGATAAACCCAGTTTCCACCAGCAATGACGGGATATCCGGGGAACGCAACACACCCAGGCTGGCATGTTCCGGTAAGCGTTTGTGTAAACGACCGACATGCTTTAATTGCGAAATGACATTCACAGCCACATCGTAGCCCACACGTTGCGAGTGCCCAAATTGCAGATCCAGCACAGCCTGACTGAGATAAGGGTCAGCCTGATTGTTGGCTAACAAATCACCGGCTCCACCCAGCAAATCGGACTGTTTCTCATGTTGTTCCAGCCAGCCCGCCATTTCGCTGTTTGCCCTGCGATTAGACAACACCCACACCGATGCCCCACGAGCGCTGCGATTTGGTGCAGCATCTGCATGGATGGAAACCAAAAAGTTGGCATCCTTTTTACGCGCGACTTCAGAGCGGCCGCTGACCGGAATAAAATAGTCGCCATCACGAGTCATTACCGGCTGGAACATAGGATCTTTATTCAGTAAAACACGTAGTTTTCGGGCAATAGCAATAGTGACATTTTTCTCTTTCAAACCACCGGCACCACTTGCACCAGGATCCTGTCCACCGTGCCCGGCATCTATCGCCACGATCACTTTTTCAGTCTGTCTGACAGTCGTCTTATGTGATCGTACTGTCGTTGCCGGCGCAGATGTCTGCACCGTCCGGGATGTTTGTTGGCTCACAGGTTGTGAGTTCGACGATGCCGAAGGTGTGCCATTAATCGTGAGCAACAGTCGGTACTGACGACCATTTTGCTGAACCACCGCTTTCCCTGTACCCGGCTCTGCCAGTTCAAAGACCAGGCGGATACTTTGTTTATCTTTTGGCGTACTGGTACGAATACGTTTCACCAGATTGTTGCCACTAAAATTCAGCGGCAAACCTTTGAGTGCTGCACTCTGGCGAATATCCAGCACCATACGTTCAGGATTATGTAACGGGAAAAAACCATAAGTTGGTTTCCCGGCAAAACTCAGCTTCACTTTGGCGTCGTTTTTAGCATTTGCCACATTCATGTCAGACACATTGACAGCCAGTGACGAAAAGGAACAGCAAAGCACGCTCAGCAGTAACCCGGATTTAATCCACCGCATCATGCCTCACCCTGTACTGACGTTAGTTTCTGCAACATGGCCATTCCAGCTTCAGAACAGGCCTTTAATTCAGCCTGACGCGCATGTCCCTGGTAATGAAGATGGATCGTCATATCCGGTTCCGGCAACACACCTGTACCTTGTTGCGGCCATTCAACCAGACAAATGCTGTCGCCGGTGAAGTAATCGCGGATCCCCATAAATTCCAGTTCTTCAGGATCAGCCAGACGATAGAGATCAAAATGATAAACCCGGCAATTCGCCAACTCATAAGGTTCCACCAGCGTATAAGTGGGACTTTTCACATTTCCCTGATGACCCAGTGCCTGTAAAAAACCACGGCTGAAGGTGGTTTTTCCTGCACCCAAATCGCCATACAGATAAAATGTTGCCGCGCCGCCACAGACGCTGGCCAGTCGTGCACCCAGTTCGAGAGTTGCTGCCTCATCGGGCAATGCGATTACACAGGTCATCATTCTTTTTTTATTCGATATCTCAGGGTTAATAAACAGATCCAGCCAGTTTTTACAGCTTTGCCAGAACACAGCAGTGATGCTGCAATTTTGACGTTTATCAGGCCTGATTGCCAGCAGGTTTAGAATATCGGTTCTGTAAAGGTTCAGCTTATGAGAATTTTCTCTTCTTTACGATGTGGTTCCAGCCCCAACTGTAAGCAAGCACTCACATAAATGCGCAGAAACGTTATCGCCTCCACAGAGCAGAGAGAATCAGGTAAACTGCCGGTTTCTTTCGCGGTATCAGGTTATTCATGTCACATCCTCTCGATCTCCACCAACTCGCCCAGGATATTAAACAGTGGGGACTGGAACTCGGCTTTCAGCAAGTCGGTATCTGCGATACAGATTTAACACTGGAAGAGCCCCGTCTGCAGGCCTGGCTGGATAAACAATATCATGGTGAGATGGACTGGATGGCTCGCCACGGCATGATACGTGCGCGTCCACATGAACTGTTGCCTGGTACATTGCGCGTTATCAGTGTCCGCATGAACTATCTCCCTGCGAAAGCGGCTTTTGCCAGCACACTCAAAAATCCGAATCTGGGTTATATCAGCCGTTATGCCCTGGGACGTGACTATCACAAGCTGTTACGTAATCGCCTGAAAAAACTGGGGGATTTAATTCGCGAACGCTGTGCTGAAGCCCAGTTCCGTCCCTTTGTCGATTCCGCACCTGTTCTGGAACGTCCGTTGGCGGCCAAAGCCGGTCTGGGCTGGACAGGTAAGCACTCACTTATCCTTAATCGTGAAGCAGGCTCCTGGTTCTTTTTGGGCGAACTCTTGATTGATCTCCCTCTGCCTGTTGATACACCTGTGGAAGAAAACTGTGGCCGTTGCGTAGCCTGCATGACCACCTGTCCAACCGGTGCAATCGTGGAACCTTACACCGTGGACGCCCGTCGCTGTATTTCCTATCTGACCATTGAACTGGAAGGCGCGATCCCGGAAGAATTTCGTCCCCTGATAGGAAATCGGATCTATGGTTGTGATGACTGCCAGCTTATCTGCCCCTGGAACCGCTATGGACAACTTACCGACGAAGATGATTTCAGTCCGCGAGCCGCGCTTCATGCTCCTCCTCTGACGGAGCTGTTCGCCTGGGATGAAGCAAAATTTTTGCGTATTACAGAAGGATCAGCGATCCGGCGTATCGGGCACCTGCGCTGGCTGCGTAATATTGCCGTAGCTCTGGGAAATGCTCCGTGGGATGAAACACATTTACAGGCGTTGCAGTCCAGGGAAGGTCAAAATGCCATGCTGGATGAGCATATTCACTGGGCTATCGCCCGCCAACTGGAAAAACGTGCCGAAAATAGTGTGGAAGTACAAAGCAGTCAGCAGAAAAGACTGGTGCGGGTGATAGAGAAGGGCCTGCCGCGTGACGCATGACGTGTGACGTGTGACGTGTGAGATATTGATGTTTTGCAAGTTATAAACTGGCAGAAAGGTTTTTTCCACAAGCTGTGAATAAAAATAAAAACCCTTTGTCATTCAAGCGTAACTAAAATGGCAAGCGATCCAGATAACAATTTCTGAGTTTTAAAATTACAATAAAAACAAAAAGTTAAAAACAAACCCGTAAAAAAGCCAAAGATATCATTCACTCACAGAACAAAAACATCCTGTGGATAAGTCTGTTTAAAAACATTTGTAGATGGCAGGACAATGCACAAATGAAACAACTCACTCTGGAGAGTGATTATTGCATTTAAGATAATGAATAAAATTATTGGAGCGGGAAACGAGATTCGAACTCGCGACCCCGACCTTGGCAAGGTCGTGCTCTACCAACTGAGCTATTCCCGC
>Ga0157359_1000314_pt1 | contig 16843 bp, 15 predicted proteins | sample AttcapACBM3_FD_111482 | JGI IMG/M metagenome (GOLD analysis project Ga0157359, IMG submission 111482) | Fungus gardens microbial communities from leaf cutter ant in Botucatu, State of São Paulo, Brazil - Atta capiguara ACBM3 | ecosystem: Host-associated > Fungi > Mycelium > Unclassified ...
ACCTTAAGCTTGAGCTCAGGTTGCAACTAAGGCAAAGACTTGAGAAAGGATAAGGGGAGATAGAATTGGTAAAGCGTAAGGACACATGAATGTATCTATGCTATTTATGCAAGTCCATAGTTCAGTAATGTGACATGCATGAGGTTTAAGACATGAGGAGACCACAAGGATAAAGTAAGGTAACAACACCTTTTACATGAGGCACTGACTGAGACTACATGTGGTGCAGCCGATCATATTGTCATACCCTTTACCCATGTCCATGCTGTCCCCAGGAGGTGTTGATCGTAACATCTACCTTCTGTTCCTCCACTTGTTTCCTATATCTTACTACTTAAATAATATATAAACTAACATATCAATCCACTAATTTCTTTGCCAGTTACTCCTTAAACACTAGATCTTTCATGCTCAACATCATCTTATTTCCTTTTCTTCACTCTTCTATTTCACTTCTTCTTTTATCTGCTTGTTGCTTTATTTTCTCCTGTGTTTTCCTTAATACTGTTTGAGCTTCTTTTTGTATCTTCTTGAACCTCTCTACAAACTCTGTTGCCTTTTCTACTTTTTTGTTTTTTCTAATACTAGTTCCCATTCTTAGCTTCCTTCTATAATTTGCTATAAATAGAGATACCTTAGTTGTTGAATGTATCTTGTTATTTACTGCAAATTGTTATAACCTTAAGTTTGGCTCAGGTTGCAACTTAGGCAAAGATTTGAGTAAGAATGAGAGATTAAGTCAATTGGTAAAGCATAAAGATACAAGAGTGTATCTACAGCTATATATATCTAAAGACCATATATTATAGATGAGGTAAATGAGTCATAGTGCATAAGGAAAACATAAGGAAGTCATGCTTACTACATGAAGCACTGACTGAGACAGCATGCAACACAGCTGAACATTGAGTCATAAAGAAGTAACTCTAATACCTGTAGTCCATGAGCTAGCTATATTGAAGACATAAGGGATCAATTGTAACACAAATTCTGCCGATGTTAGCTATTCTAGCTAGTCCTTTTGTCTGTGATCTACAAAGAACCAAAGATATTGTTACAATTCTTGATTCATATATTCAGTTTTTTTGTCTATTTGTAGGTGAAATGATGTCAATAGTTTTGTTTCAATATCTAATATTCTATTCAACTTCTTCATCAACTCTACTTTAAATTGAGATTCCCTGTCTGAAATTACACTCTTTGGCACCTTATACAACTTCCATATATTATCTCTAAACAACCTTGCTAATCTCTCTACTAATGTTCCTTTTATTATTACCACAAAATGTGCCATCTTGAACAGCCTATCACAAACTACTAGAATTATATTTTTCTCTGCTACTAATGACAACTTTGTAATAAAGTTTACTATCAAATATGTTCACAGCTTCTCTAGTACTTCATTTGTTATCAACTTCTCTGCTGGTGTCTCTATTTAGTTCTTTATTCTCTGACACATATTACATTCATCTACATATTCTCCTACATTTTTGATTACTCCTAGCTACCAGTAGTTTCTTGTCACCAACTCTGTTGTCTTCTATCTCCCTCTACATCTAGCTTCCAGTATATTATAGTATAACTGGATCATTTTCACTCTTGACTCCTTATCCTTTGGCACATACACTTTTTCTTTCTTCAATATTAGGATTTCTACCTGCCATTCATTTCCTCTTACTACTTTTTCATTCTTTCCTCTAGCTATTTTTATTTTTTCTAATATATTTACTTCAAGTCCTTTTATAACTACTTCTGCTAAACTATGAATTCATTTTTCTTTAATCAACTTTTGATTTTTATTGTTCTTTTCTATTCTTACTTTCCAGTCTAGTCTTCTACTTAGTCTATCTGCTTTTCCTATCCTTGTTCTTGGTACATGTTTTAAGATAAAGTCAAAGTCAAATCTTGATAAATACAGTATCTATCAAGCTTGTCTTCTATTTAACTTCTGTGCTTTCATAAAGTATTCTAAATTCTTGTGGTCTGTTTAGACCTTAAACTTGAATTTTACACTCTCTAATAAATGTCTCCAGTTTTCTAGTCCTCTAATTACTGCTAACATCTCCTTGTCAAAATCATTGACGATGGACTTGACTTTTATTTTCACTCTTCATTTTTTTTATTTTATTTTATTTTATTCTTCTTCTTTTTTCTTTTCTTTTTCTATTTTTAGAACAACTCAGGTTAGGGTCTATCAGTCACGCTGTCACATCAGTCACAAGTGATGGCATAGTCACATGATCGATCACGAGATGAAGTAGAAGGTTCCAGAATAAAGTGATGTCATATGGCATGGACAACACATGCTGGCCTCATGTCATACTCATGGTTATTTAGGGTAGGGTGCACAGTAGTTAGCACAGACCATGAGTGGTAGTATATAAGGTAGACTACTTTGTATTAGGAACTCTATCAAGTTCTCTTGTGTCACTCAATACAAGAGTTAGTTCTTTGCTTAACCTTTTGAGCATTGAATCATAACACTCCTTGTTATAAATTCTCTCTATCTTATTGAAAGATTTTAAGAGATATGCTATAAGCCTCTTTTTTTTTGAAATCAACAATTTATAATGTGAAGCACAATGATAGTCCATAGTAACTACTTTGTAGCTACATACATTCAAAAGGAGACAACATGTAAAAGGAAAAATAAGAGGAAATAAGAGGAAAAAGAAAAGTAAGAAGAAAAAAATGTATCTAAAGCTAAAATAACAGAATTACTACATTACTGTACTCTACTTTCACAGAGTTTCTGTTGTTTCTTACCATGCCAATCTTTGTTGAAACAGTTATGCCAATAAGGACATGTATTACTGTCTACTTGATGGTCTCCCTTACAGTTGATACATTTGAAAGAATAAAGACAAGGCTTATCTTTCTTTATTGCAAGCCTTAGAAGATTTACCTTAGAGTTCTTTTTGCAACACCACACCTTCTTCCTGTGATGCTCAGATTTGTGAGGACTATTGCATTTGATACACTTGAACATATACAATTGACAACTAAGAGCTAAGTGGCACCATTTCCAACAGTTCTTATACTATAGAACACTAGGGTTCATGTTTGTACCATGGATAGTAGCAATATAATGTCTGACATTGAAACAGCAATTTATGATTGCCTTAGTATTGGTTCCATTCTAAGAGTTCTAGATGTTGATCCAAATAACTGCTGAATCAGAGTGAGATAAGGTCTTAATGATTCACAGCTTTGATATAAGTGTAATATCATTGAAGATGTAAGATTCTTTAATCACTCCTTTGACTAGTTCAGAAGTGATAGGATTGTTAGTATTTTTCAAATAATAGGAAAGACCAAATACAATTTGGACTGTAGTAAGTGAGAACTTTTGATGAGATTTTGATTGATGTTCTCAACTTCTTTGAGAACTTTCTTGATACTATTCATGTCTTGGACAGAGATGGCCTGATTAGTTATTATAATGATACTAAATTTCTTCATATAGATGAAGTTGGCCAAAGTGTTTGAATTGGTCTCTTTAAAATGCCTATTGATAGAGTTAATATGGAAGCTAGCACCACTTCCAATAATATTTGCATTTCTTTTGCTCATAGAAACAATAACCTGCTTTCTTAAAGGTCTCTTTATAGTCATCTTGATTTTTGATTTGATCAAACTTGATTTGTTGATAATATTATTTATCTCTGCAATTTTCTTAGAAGATATAGTCAGAAATATGTCCTTGATACAGATAATATCTTCAATGTTGATTTTTGAAGCCTGAGCATATGACTTCTTGTTATTGATAGGTTGAGTCAATTTACTTTTGTTCAATCTGAATAAATTAGAATTGGGATTCAATTTGAGAGTTTTAAAAACTGTTGTGGAGTCTCTGGCAAAGTGTGAAGATATACATTGATAAAAGGTCCTGTTATTTTTATCTGTATTAAGTTTATTCCAACTAGACTTATAGATAGTATTAATTAAATGCCAAGCAGCAAAGCTAATGTCCACAGAATCCAGAAGTCCTTTGCTGGTTTATTCCCAAGGAAATATTGCTTGATAAATATTTTTATCCAAAAAAGTAAGCAAGTGATGTTTTGAGCATTACTGCTAAGGAATTTCTCAATCCCAAGTAACAAGATAGGAGCAAAAAGGCCATTCCAAAGTTCTAGATTAGCTGGTTGATTATCATTGTAAGGAATAGCCAAAGACTCCAACATGGGTTCAGTGTTATTAGACATGTCTTGGTCTTGAGATACAGATACATTTGTTTTTATAGGTTGCCTGTCTGTAGACATGTTTTCTTCTGTGGGTTGTAAGACTGCAAAAAGTTGAGAAGAGGAAGATTGGGATGAAGATGGAACTTGCAAAGTCCTGCTATTGCCAGGATTCCTCATTAGTAGATCTACAGACATAGAAATATTGGATGTAGTCTCTCTTGTACTATGAGAAACTAAAGTATTTGTGTTCTCTTTTGAAGAGTCTTTAGAAGGAATAGAAATAGGATGACTATCCTTATTGTAGGATTACTAACTAACAGTTTTGTTAGAACTTGGTTTTTTATTCAATGATTTACTACTGGATGCTACTATACAAGATGGTGATATGAGTGAAAGAAGTAATGTATGCTATAAGCCTCCATTTCTCATCTTTACACTCTATTAATAACACTCTTTCTATTGTATATTCTAATATATCAACTTCTATTCTTATTTTGTCTAAGTTTGGTGCTTTTAACTTTTAATCCTTTTTCACTAAGTTGTGTAGTAGTCTGGCTATAGATGCAAAATCTTTAATAAATTGCTAATAGTAGTTAGCTAGTTCCAAAAACCTTTACATATCCTTGACCTTTTTGTAAGTTAGCCAATCCAACACTCCTTTCATCTTTTCTTCTTCTATCTTAATTCCCTCTAGTCTAATCACTACTCTTAAGAATCCCACTTTTCTAACTTTTCACTTATATTTTTCTGATTTCATATACAAGTTATTTTTACTAACCTTTTTATTATCTCCTTTACTACTTCATCATGTCCTTCTTCTTTCTTTGTTTCTACTATAACATTATTAATAAAACTTACTACTTCTCCAGTATTGATTAAGTTCTGTAGAATCTTATTCATCATTATTTGGAATATTTTTAGAGGATTTGCAAGTCCAAAGAACATTATAGTTGGTTTAAACAACTCTTCCAGTGCTTTGAACACTGTCTTTCACTCATTCTCCTCCTTTATCCATATATTATTATAATCCTACTATAAATCTAATTTAGTAAATACTTTCTTCATGCCAATATTCTCTATAATATCTGAAATTAAAGATTAAGAGTAATTATTTTTAATCATCCATTTGTTATGGTATGCTTGAATCCTTATATTTTATTTTATTTTATTTTATTTTAATCTATTTTCTTTAATTTGATTTTCTTTTTCTTTTATTTCTTAGACAATGAAGAGGCATATGACATCATCACTTCTTTCTCTCATACTACCATCTTGTATAGTAACATATATAAGAGAATTAGTGAATATACAAATTTCTACTTCAGCTCTCAACTCAAAATCTTTTTAAATAGCCAAAATACCAGCTGATATGGTGATGGATGTTGATAACAACTTTATCAGGAAAAGAATGAACTCTTCTAGCAAAGTAAGCTCAAAAAGTACATTGGTTACTTCAAATGCTTCTTCTATTCCATACTATGAGAGAATGGAAACTAACAACAACCTCCCTAATGAGGAGGTAAGAAATCTAATTGATAATTCCTAGCTATTGTACAAGAACAAAAATGATGCAGGTAATTCTGTTAGAAAGGCATCTAATAAAGATTCTACTAGGAACCAGCAACATATTCAAAATGAAGCTCTGACCCTAAAGAATACATCTACAATATGAGAAAAGAATACTGTCAGACTTATGAAGTTTGGACCCAAGTTTCTTTTGACTTCTCTTTTAATTTTCTTTTTCTTTTCTTTTCTTTTATCTTTTATCCTGGGAACTAGGGTTAGGGTTTTGGCATGACATCACTGTCACACTGTCACAAGTCACAATAACAGTCACAGGTCATGAGATAGCAACAAAAGAAAGTAGAAGGTTCTGGAAGAATGACATTATACAATATATATAATACATGTTGACTTTAAGGCAAATACATGGTTATTTAGGATAGGCTCAAGTAGTAGTAGCACAGACCATGGGAATTTAGTATATAGTACAGTAACAGAGTTCTCTATCAAGTTCTCTTGTGTTAACCCTAATATAAGGTTCTATTCATTGATCAACTCTAAGATCTTTGAGTTGTAATAAGTACACTCCCAAACAATACTAATATGAGTCAATCAGAAGACATCATCAATATTCAAATTCCATATGATTCCAATCAACCTATGGAACTGAAGTATTGGGATAGAATATTCCAGCCTGTTTCTCTTCATGGCTTTTTAGAACACCTTCTGTCTGATGCAAAGAATATCAAGAACTCAATGATTTGCATTGCTAAATATGTTGAAAATGAAAAAATTGACATCAACAAATCTAACAAAGTTCCCAAACTTAGGGGTATAGGTGAAGCCACATGGAAACTTATTTCTGCTATCTACAGTTCAGAATGGAATTCACTTTTTGCTGACAAGAATAACAATTCTTTTAGACAGAAAGTATCTTTCAAATATACTCCAAATGTTAATCTAATGAAGAATGGGAAAAAAGGGAAAAATAGCACAGACAAATCTGCAAGCATCAAAAGGTTACCTCTACTTATCTTGGCTAAATCATCTAAAGAAGTCAAAGAAATCTCTAAATTTTTCAAGATGACCAGTTCAATGAAAACAATAACAATGGTAAATCATATGCCTAAGTATCACATTCAGGGAACAATACAAGAGATGTTCTCAAAATCAAGAAGGCCTTTCTAAACCTTCAAGCAAAGAAGATTGAAAACATACAAAAAATCATCAACAGTAATGGTAAGTCTAAACCAAAACTTATCATGACTACAAAAGGCCCATCTAGGAAACAAGTCATTATCTCTACAAACAATAACAACAAGATGAGTTTTATGAAAAATAGTAGCAATCATGTTACTAACTTAAACAGAGTCTTAAAAAACATCAAGTTGAATATCATGGTCAACTTTATTTATCAAGAGCAATCAGAAGTTACTATTATCACAAACAAAGTTGCCTCATATCTAGATCTCCAGACCATCAAGAAGTATGTTAAGAACACTAACTGTATTGAAGCCAATGAGGTCAAAGTTCTATAGTTATCCCAATTCAAATCTTATCTCAAAAGAAAAACCATATCTTCAACAACATTGCATTAGCATCAAAACCTCATATAATCAAAGTCTCCTCCAAATCAGACATGGGCATTATCTGGCTTGACATTTGGAATGTTCAAAGCAGTAATAAAGCTAAAAAACTGATCAACAGGTGCTTCAATGTCAGAAGCTACATAGCAACTATTAGGGGTGTGAATATGAACCCAGGAGTATTCCAGTGCAAGAACTGCTAGAAATGGGGTCATGTGACATTTTCATGCAAAATTCAAGGATTTAAGTGTGTAAAGTGCAATGGTTCCCATAAATCTAAACATCATTGTCATTTCACTTGGTACTGTAAAGTGAATCCCAAAACTAACCCTCCTAGACTTGAAATAAAGCAGAGAGAACCATACCCCCACTCTTTCAAGTGTTTGAATTGCTAAGGTGATCATCAGGCAGACTCTAACCAGTGTTTCTTCTGGCAACATTGGTTTAACCAGAAATGGCATTTAAAGAAACACCAAGAGCTTTGTGAAAGCAAAATGCAGTCAATTTATTCATCTGTGAATGGTATTTAAGCATGATTTTGAAAGATATCAAGATCTTCTCTCAAAATGTTCACAAGAACAATTTCCTCATCAATACTGTACTAGAAATACAAAGTTTCTTCAATATCATTTTCATTCAAGAACTATCTTGATCTTTCTTACATGCCATACTGAGTTCAAAGAATAAGGAAGGTGAAAAACTGAACAAGGAAGGTGAAGAGCTGGTAGGAGTACCCAATCATCCAAACTGGGTTATGTTTTCTAGGAACCTCTCTCAAGTTAATAACTCTCCTGGAGTTATTACCTATATCAATGTCAGACTGTCCTCACTTCAATTTTCTCTATGAAAGGATATATTTAACCACAGAGATGTTTCTTGTATCTTTTTTCAATTATGACTCAGTTTACTTTTTAATTAATGTATACTTAGATTCATCCCAGTTAGCTTTGAAGTATCTAAAGGATACTGAAGTCAACATTAGAAATGTTCTTATTATGACTGGAGATTTCAACATTAGAGATAGTATTTGGGATTCACATTTTCTATATTATTCTTTTTATAGTGACATTCTTTTTGAAGTTGCAGATTCTTTTCATTTAGAACTGTCTAGACCTACTGAACAAGTTCATACTAGATATTTAGATAACCAACAGGACTCTAATTCAGTCATCAACCTTATGTTTCTTAGGGTAGAGTCTCTGAAACATGACAATCACACCATCTATTCTGACTGGAGATTAACTTTTGATCATGCTCCTCTCATTATCAACATCTCCATTTTTGAGAAACATATTCAAACCAGAAAATTAATGTTAGTCAAGAACAGCAAAGAAGAGAAATACTTCTTGAATGAACTAATTGAAGCCATTAAGGAAATTAATATAGAGAATATTCAAAGTAAAGAAGTACTCAAACTTATTGTTCAGTTGTTTGCAATCCATATTGATAGAATATGGTATAAACACTTGAAAATTGTTAATATTACTAAACATTCAAAGGAATGGTGGAATAAAAATTATTGAAGGGAGACCTATAGACAATCCAAACATATTGAAGACTGGAAACATTTCAAGAGTACAATTAAGAAGACAAAACACAACTTCTTTGATTTAAAGATTCAAGAATTGCTAATAAAAATTATGGGCCATGGGAACTCAAGAATTGGGTTAAGAAATACAAGCTTTTAGCAATTGAAGCTATTCAGTATAATGGTCAACTATATATTGAACTAGAGGATTTATAGCAGGCACTTTATCTGTCTTTTAACTTAGCTTAAGATCATCAAGTAGATCCACAAGTACTGGAAGAAATTTCTAATAAAAAATTATGAAATAAGTCCCTTTTTTGAAAGAAGAACTCATTAGTGCAATCAAGAAATATAGTAATACCTTGACTTCTGGACCAGACAAATTGTCTTGAAGACATCTTAAGAGAATCATCAAAGATAATACATGTCTCAACAAGTTCATTGACATTGCTAATACATATATTGATATCAGCCATTGGCTATTGTACTTTAAAATTTTAACAACCATTATTATTCCCAAGCCTAACAAGAAGTCTTATGACTCTCTCAAGGCTTATTATCTCATTGTCTTGCTTAACACAATTGGCAAACTATTTGAGAAGATTATTGGCAAAAGATTGCAATCCTTGTCAATTTCTAACAATTTTATCTATTTGTGTCAATTAGGTGGTCTAAAGTAGTAGTCTATTATAGATGCAGACATCACTCTCATCCACTTTATACATATGAGATGAGTTAAAAATCTCACCACTAACACATTGGCATTTGATATTGTGCAATTTTTTCCTTTGTTGAACTATTAACTTCTTCCCTTAATTCTGAACAAAGCTGGGTTTGACTCCAAGGTCTTGTCCTTCTTCTGGAACTATCTATGTTGGAGTTGGCCAAGGGTTAGCTCTTTCCCCTATTCTTTTAGCCTTATATCTTTCTTCTATTCTTCATACCTTTGAAAAAAGAATCTAAAATCTAAAAATTTCTATTTCCATTCTCTCTTTTGTAAATGATGGTCTTTTTATTTCTCAGAATAATTCTCTAACAGTTTCAAATGCAAACTTTTTTTGTAGTTACAATGTCATCTCATCTTATCTTGGGAAATTTGGACTTATCATGGAGCATGGGAAGATGGAGGTGTTCCATTTTTCTAGATCACATGAAGTGTTCAATCTTCTTTCTTTAGACCTTATGCCTCTAGAGGGTCCCATTCTTTATTCCAAAAATACATAGTGTTACCTTGGGATCATATTTGATTGAAAATTATAATTTTGATAACATATCAATTTCTATGCCAACAAGGCTATTTCAACTATCAAATGCATGAAGATGCTAGGGAATTCATCAAGAGGTTTCAGTTCCATTCAAAAGAGATGTTTATACAGGTGTTGTGCTTTGCCAATAGCCTTATACAGCTTTCAACTGTAGTATTATAATAAGACACCACTCTTATACCCCTTTAAAAAACTCAGAAAAATACAAAGAAAAGCAGCTTTATAGATTTCAGGTGCTTTTCACACATCTCCTATATCAGATATTGAAGCCATTGCTGGTTTAATCTCTATTCATTTTTTAAAAACTTAATGGCAGATTTCATCTCAGAGCTCACTTTCTGTCCCAAAACTATATCATCAAATTGATCCTAAAAACAAGATCTTTGAACAATATTGAACCTCATCAACTATTGCTAGAAAGACTTATACCTAGATAACAAGTGATCATCAAAGGTCCAATAGTAGACATAGATAACAGGTTTAATAAAGTCTTTCTATTCTTTTCTCTATTTAATTATGAGTTTTTACCAGGAAACAGACTTGTTGACATTTCTCTAATCATTTCTCTTTTCATTCTTTGAACAGGAAAAGTAATCACAATGTTAAGAGCCATTTACTCAAACTCAATAGTATTACTCTTCAAGTATAATTAGATTCACACTTGGTCATTGTTGTAACAGATGCAAGCATTAAGAATCAGGTGGCCACATTGATATCACATGTTTATATCCATGACAGACCAGTTATCAAGACAATACATCATACAGTTAGTATTACATTTACTAAAGTTAAACTCTTTATAATAAGATATAGTATTAATCAAGCTACTTATCTTTCTGATGTCAAATGTATCTTTGTTATCACAGATTCCATCCACACTGCCAAAAGAATATTTAATTCATCATCCCATCTGTATCAAATTCATTCAGCTGCAATATCTAGAGAACTTAGAGAGTTTTTCCAAAAAGATAGTAACAATTCCATTAAGTTTTGGGATTGTCCCAGTAATTACAAATAGTCACTTCATGACATGATTGATAAAGAAACAAAGAAGTTCAACTTCACTCCCATTTTCCCATGCAGATTCTCTTGGAACTTAGTAGGAAAAGTGAATGCAACATTATTCTCAACAACTGGAAAATATCTTTTCAAGCATTGGATGACAAAGAACGAATTTTTTAGAGCTTCTAGATGATGATTCAAAGCTTATTGAACTGTCTATATCAAAAGATAGACTGTGGCTCAAATATTTTGGCCATTTCAACTTGCTTTGTGTCAGAGCTACAACAGTAATAGTCAATCATACACCAATAGGTAAATATCACCTTAGATTCTTCCCTTGAGAAGAGTTTAAGTGTTTATGTGGCCTTTACCCTATCAAATCAAGATACCACATTTTTCATGAGTGTAGACATTTCAACAACTACTAGAACCTGAGAAGAGATTCAATAGCATACTTTACTTTCTTCTTAGAGTTTAACAGTAATGCCTTTTCCTTTGATGATAGAATTACTTAGTTGAATCATGAGCAAGCTTTTTCTGATTTTAATTTTCCTTTCTTTTATTCTATTTTCCCTTTCTTATGTAGTCTGTATCTTCATGTATGTAGTTATAAAGTAGCTACTATAGTCTACCTACATACTCTATATAATAAATTGATGATTTAAAAATAAAAGTAAAAATAAAAATAAAAAGAAGAGGCATGTGACCATGGTTACATGATGCAATGTTATAGGTCTGGAATGTAGTAAAAGAAACTGAAATAATGATGTCAAGAGTATGATTGTAATATGTTCATCTTGTAGTAATAGTATGGTAGACTCATGAATAACATATGTAGTTTAGGATAGGACTTGTACTATTAGTATATATAGTGTAGAAATACATCAGCAACTCCTTGTTAAGTTCTCTTGTGATTCCCACAAGATACTTTATTGATAAGTTTATCTTAGTAGTCTATTATGTTAGAATTGAAAACAGTGGACTTAATTTTTTTTTACTTTGACTTTTTCCTTTATTTTGGAGTTAGGGGTTAGTATAATGTCATAGGTCACTGTCACACAAATCACATGACATATAGAACATTGTAGAAGGATCTAGAAAGGATAATATTATATGGCATGTACAACACATGTTGGCCTTGAGGAAAACACATGGTTATTTAGGGTAGGCTAAAGTAGTAGAGCACAGACCATTAGGTTTTAGTATATAAGATAAATAATCCTGTACAGAACTCTCTATTGAGTTCTCTTATATTAACCCAATATAAGATTCTTTTCTTTGATCAACTCTAAGGTCATTGAATCATAACATATTGGTTGTTTTGACTAGTGGTTGCTACAATACCATTCATTTAAATATCTATAGTTTTCCTACAAAAAACACTGGTGCTATCTGAGGTGACTTTAAGAGTCTGATATATTTTTTCCTTAATTATTCTTTAATAAACTCACATATCTCTTTTCTTTCTTCTTTTAATAATGAATACATTATTTCTTTTCCTAGCAAAAACTCTTTTTTCATCTTTATCATGTGATTCCACAACTTTTTTGTTAGTATCCTCTTACTTGCTTTCTTTCCAAAGACATAAATTCACTTATGGAATCTTTGAGAAAATAATTTTTTTACTTCTTCTTTGGACTTTGCTACTTTTTCTTCTTCTTTCTCTTTCTTTGCTCTCTTTTGTCAGAGTTAAAGATAATAAACTTAATTTTTCATTCTTATTTTATTTTATCTTCCAGTTTTTTATTTTTCAGACTTAGAGTTAGGGTTAGTGTGACATCACTCATGACTGTTACAAACTGTCACAAGTCATAGTCACACAATCACATGTTACAAAGAATATTATAGAAGGTTTTGGAACAAAAGATATTATACTGTATATTTTACACATGTTGATCTTAAGAAAAATGTATAGTCTTGAGGGTAGGCCAAGTCTAATATAGCATGGACCAATAGTCTGGTATATATAAGGTAGACAATTTTGTACTAAGAACTTCATTAAGTTCTCTTATGTAAGCCTTAATATAAGATTTTTTCTTTTAATTTACCACTTCTTGAGCTTAAGTTTGTAATATTAGAATTCAATTCAATTTCTGAAACTGCCCAACTCAGGGCTCTTTCTTTACTTACTCTCTATTCATCCTCAATCAAGGACAATACTATTCAAAGTCAAGAAGACAAAGCTAAACCTTAGGCTCAAGAGGTTGATATCAGCTGCTAGAAGATTGACATAGATGGTTGGAACTAAGCATAGGTTTCTTTCTAAACATACTTATCATTTAAGTCTGTGGTATTATATAGTATATCTGTATTATTTTACATAGAAGCTTTGTACTGTAATATTCTCTTGTAACCTATACATATAGGAGAATGACAATTGTTCTTAAAGCATTATCTAGAGTGGGATGACTTTCTTATTAAAGAGAGCCCACTAGTACTTACTGAGATTGAGTTGAGTTTTGAGTATAAATCTGAAAGGAAAACCAGTACTAGTTCTATCTTATTTCTTTTTATACCTTATTACTCCCTATACCACTACTATCATTAGCATCACTAACATTTATCAATTCTCTACCTCTTTATTACAACATAAGTCAGTATGATTTACAGCAAATTATCTAGCAACAATGGGAGTAGCTTACAGTAATGCAGGTATAAATTCAAGTACTATTGGTAGTAGAAGAAGCAGAAGTGGTGGTAGTCTCTAAACTCAATACTAAGTCTAATGTAAAAGTGGCTAAGTATTATGATGCACTTGAACACTAACATTTTTCTTTTCTTTTTATCTATTTTTCTTGATTTAATATTTCTTTTCTTTTCTCTTTCTTTTTATTTTTATTTTTTGACAATGAAGAGGCATGTGACTGTGGTCACATGACATGTCACATGATGTGAGGTCATAAGCCTAGAATTTGGAAGAAGGGACTAGAAGAATAATGTCAAGGTACATGTCTACAGTATGTTTATCTCATGATGTACACATGGTGCACTCATGGATAATGCATGGACATTAGGGTAGGGTTATTTATTGTTAGCATGGACCATATATCTATTATATAAATAGGATAGCAATACATCAGGGACTCCTTGTCAAGTTCTCTTGTGATTCCTACTTGATATTCTACTAAAAAATTTACTTGTCATGCTACTATTAGTCTTTGTGATTAGTGGTTGCCACAATATTAAGCCACAAACATTTGATAGTATAGTAAGTAAGATTTCAGGGTTTTTGACAGTATGCAAATTATTTATAAGAATGAGGATAAGAGAGATAGTAGTAGAAGAACAAATTCAGTGGGTGCTATTATATATACAGGGAAGATTAGTAGATATTTAGAAGAAATACATTTTGGAAGATTTGGAAATAGACAATTTAGAATACAAGATATTTGAGGAATTTTTAGCAGACATAAAGAAAGAGTTTGGAGAAAAAGAAAAAGAACAAGAAGAAACAATGAAAGTAGTAGAGCTGAAGAAAGTAGAGTAAGGAAGTAGGACAATAAAGTAGAATAATAAAGGAGTTTGTGCAGGGATTCAGAAGGATAGCTAGAAGAAGTGAGTATGAGAGGAGATCATTGATAGAAGAATTCAAGAGAGGGATAAATAGAGTAATATGGTGAAAACTCATAGAGTTAGAATACTAACCTAAGAATATCAAACAGTAGTATAAGCAGACAACAAACTTGGACAAGTATTGGAGGAAAAGTAGATAAGAGGAAGAAAGACTGAGAGGTAAGAGAGAAATAAAAGCTCAAGCATCAAGGTAGAATACAACAGTGTTATAACTTAAGCCTTTAAGTAAAGATAAAAGACAACTTTTATATTAAGTAATATAAAAGAACTTGATAGAGTTCTAAGTATAAAATAGTCTACCTTATATTATAGACTATAGTCTATGCATACACTACAACTAATCTACTCTCAAGTATATATGCTTGCCATAAGACCAAGATGTTGTTGCTATACTATATAATGTTATCTGTTTCAAGACTTCTCTATGCTACATGATTATGTGACTTTGACTATAATATATGTAACTACATTATGACAGGTTTCATGCTTTTGTCATACTTTGTGACTTGTATAACTGTTATACATAATGTCATGTCATACTTTCATTTAAGTTCAAAATAAAGAAAAATAAGAAAAATAAAAATAAAAATAAAAGACAAATAAAATTAAGTCTATTGTTCACAACTCTGACAAACAGAGACACAATGGCAATAGTTACCACAGCCTCAAGTTTGGCTAAGAAAATAGAAGACTTTCTAATAGCAGATACCAATAATGTCTATACTAATGAAAGAAGTGAAAAGAACAAATATAACAATAGTAAACCTAAACTAATGGGCAGAGCTTACACCTAGACAAGATCCATATACCATGTATGTGGATCAAAGAAGGAATTGCTATAACTATAAAGGATTAAATTATATTGTAAGGAATTATAGGAATCAGGAAACAATGGGATGAAGGCAAAGAGTGAACTATAAGAACAACTAGAACAATAGTAATTTAAATGAGAAATAGAATCTAATAGTCTTTAATTAGGTTCTAACTATAATAGGTTTGCAATGCTCAGTAGAGTAATGGAAAATATATCTTTCTGCAACTTAGATAATAGAAACATGCTAAGGGAAGTGATAATAAAAATTAGACTGGAAAGAATTGATACATAAGAAGGAGTAACAATGAAAGCATTGTTGGATAGTAAAGTGACAGGATTAGTTTGGAGTTTGGAGTTTATCTGAAAACAGAAATTTAAGTTAAAGAAAATAGAAAGACCAATATATATGAAGAATGTAAATAGTTCCTTTAATAAGGAGGGGCTAATTGAGTATATGGTAGAGGTAAATATTTATTATCAAGGGCACAGAAAGAGATTGGAGATTGATGTGATCAGAGGCCAGAAATAGAGTGTGATTTTAGAAATGCTATGGCTTGTATGCTACAATTCTGAGATTGACTAGAGAACAGGAGAAGTGAAGATAATGAGATGTCTGGAGGAATGTGAAAAATAGTAAAGGCCAAAGTAGGAGAAGTATTAGAGAATATTAGCAGTATTATAAGTCTAGCTCTATAGAGGCTGAGTTACACTCTTAGGCTGATCATTAACTAGACTAGCTTCTGATAAACTGATAACCACCTCTATCTTATCCTGATCCTTATTGTCTAGTCTGCTACAGTAATACTATAGTTATTTAGTTAATTATAGTTATAGATATTGATTGGTCAAGTACACAGACCATATGCTTGGACCACTCTATTATAGTATATATGGTAGTAAAATAATAGTAGAATATCTTACCCAAATATCATCTAGAGTTCCTAGGTACTTACAACTCCTCAATGTAAGACTAATTCTCTTACAAGAAGATAGCAAAAATACAAAGAAGAAAGGAAAGAGGAAGAAGGAAAGAAATAAGAGGAGAAGAAACAGAAGAGAGAGAAAGAAAGGAAAAGGAAGAAAAAACTAAAAAATGAGAAAACAATAGAGATAAAGAAAGTAGTAGAAGAATGAAAGATTTGGAATGAGAAGGAGGAAGTAGCAAAGTCAGAGGAATAGGCCAGGAAATTGGTTCTTATAAGGTTCTATGAATAAATCTATATCTTTGGAAAAAAAATGAGTAAGAGAATACCAATGAGGAAGTTGTGGAATTATGCAATAGAGTTGAAAGAAGAATTTATACCAAGGAAGGGGAAGATCTATCTGTTGTCAAAAAAAGAGAGGAGAGGTATGTGAGTTTATCATAGAACAATTGAGAAAAGAATATA
>Ga0157359_1000315_pt1 | contig 16779 bp, 17 predicted proteins | sample AttcapACBM3_FD_111482 | JGI IMG/M metagenome (GOLD analysis project Ga0157359, IMG submission 111482) | Fungus gardens microbial communities from leaf cutter ant in Botucatu, State of São Paulo, Brazil - Atta capiguara ACBM3 | ecosystem: Host-associated > Fungi > Mycelium > Unclassified ...
AAATCAAAAGCACTAAGCCCGGCGATAAGGAACTGAACCTTTTCGATGGTGACGGCTTGTTTTTGCGCATATCGCCAACCGTGGAAGGTGGCAAGAAAACTGGTACTTCAGGTATGCGGTTCCCGTGACTAAGAAACGAACGAAAATGAGTTTGGGAACTTACCCTCACCTTACTCTCGCGCAAGCTCGCTCTCTCAGAGATCAGTACCTCGCCTTACTCGCCCAGCAGATTGATCCGCAAACCCATAAGGCCGATAAAGCGAATGCACTAAAAGCGGCCACTGAGCACACATTGCAGGTGGTGGCAAGAAAATGGCTCGAAGAGAAGAAAAGAACGTCAGGGATTTCAGAAGATCATGCAGCAGATATCTGGCGTAGCCTTGAACGTAACGTATTCCCTGGCTTGGGTAATGTTCCGATAAAAGAGATTCGCCCCAAACTCTTGAAGCAACAGCTAGACCCAATTGAACAGCGTGGGGTTCTTGAAACCTTAAGGCGCATTATTTCCCGACTAAACGAAATTTTCCGGTGGGCAGCAACTGAGGAGCTGATTGAGTTCAATCCTGCTGATAACCTTGCACAGCGCTTTAGAAAACCCAAAAAGCAGAATATGCCAGCACTACCTCCTTCTGAATTACCGCGCTTTCTGGCTACGTTGAACAATGCTTCTGTACGTATGGAGACGAGACTACTGATTGAGTGGCAATTGTTAACTTGGGTTCGTCCAGGTGAGGCCGTTAAAGCAAGATGGTCCGATATCGATACAGTTAATGGCGTTTGGAACATTCCAGCCGACTTCATGAAAATGAAAAAATTCACAAAGTTCCATTAAGCAGAGAAGCTTTACGCATCCTCGAAGCAATGAAATCAGTAAGCGGGCATAGAGAGTGGATTTTTCCAAGCATGAAGGCCCCTCTAAGCCATATGCATGAGCAGACAGCCAATGCCGCTATCATTCGAATGGGATTCGGAGGTGAGCTGGTAGCCCACGGTATGCGTTCTATTGCAAGGACCGCCGCAGAAGAATCCGGCAAGTTCAGAGTCGAAGTTCTTGAAGCAGCACTTGCTCACTCCAAGAAGGACGAGATCGTAGCAGCATACAACCGCGCGGAGTACCTTGCAGAACGAGTAGTTCTCATGCAGTGGTGGAGCGATTACGTCATTGCTCAAAAGTATAAAGCGATAACTGCATGAAGCATTCTTCACAAATCATGCGGCATTACTTGAAAATTTAATTACGCAATTGTAAATAAGAAATGATAACTTAAATTTACATAAAGGCTACTTCTAGGCTCCTTTTATATTTTAGCGGGAACTTGCTATTTAATAGCAATATAACCTTGCGCAGAAATTAAGAAGTCTCTACTTTCGTTACTTATCATATTTAAATCTGAGTACAAGAAAAATTTCTCTTTCAATAAATCAATGGCTTTATCTTGATTTTGAAGAAAGTTCATTGCAAGTCCTGCCTTCGGCCAATCGTCATAGAGTTTAGCATATGAAATAATTAAATGACCAGGATCGATTTTAAGTTCTTGCGATTTTAAAATAGCGTTTGCTGCAAGTTCAGTGGAGTTTATTTTTGAATTGAACTCTAATAACGGGTTAACGATATCCCCTCTTATTAATTTCAATGCAAAACTATCAGCCTCTTTTTCCTGTTGATCTTTTTTAATTAAAGAAACATCTGAAATAGTTTCCTTGACATCATTGATACTTTCATCAACTAATATTCCATTTAAAGAAACATGCCCACATGCTATATGGCCAATTTCATGTGCAAGCACAAACAACTGACGCGATGTTTGTTTGTTTTTGAAACCAAGAACAATCCCAGGTCGACCATCAACACATAAAGCCATTCCTGTCATTCTTTTTGCTGTCCGAGGCAAATCATCTAAAAAAACAACTGGTATGCCAGAATCCCAACAAAAATCGAGAAGCAATTCGAAAGTTATGATCTCATCGTCACTTCTTTTTAAAATTTCATTACGCAACTGTATAGGGTCTGAATGAAGCTGAACACAATCTTTTTTTATACAAGATATAGCATGCTTAAATAAAGCTCTACCAATATTTGCTGCTATGGTCAATTCACAAGGATTTGTGTTCCTCGAATGTTTAAACCTTAATAGTTCGTTATTTTCGTCAATTGTAATTCTGTTATCCGCTGAGAAAATAATATTTACCCCGATTCTTTGATTAAGAATTGAAGAAAATTGAGCTATTCCATCCTTTTTTTTAAAAAAGCTATTATCCCACCACTTAGGTAATGATCGTGATATATATGACTTAGGGTATCCTGCTTCTTTTAGTCTTTCGTAAATTGCTTTTGCTGTTAAAGATGGGGAATTTTTCTTCTCCACTATTACCCCTCCAATAAATAATAATTATTTAATTTGAATTTTAGCATATATTGACTAAAATCACAATAATAGATATAATGATATTATTTAAAGTTGGATTTATTAGGGGTCAGTTAGTATGGTTAGAGAAGCAGAAATCAAAAAGGAGTTATCAAACTTTATAAATACGAAAAATAACTATACCGACATTCGCATTGTCGAAGAATTGCGTTTAAATGGAGGTGATGTTCGCGCGGACATGGTCGATTTGAATGAAATGCACTGTTATGAAATCAAAAGTGAGGGTGACTCATTAAATAGACTACTCAGACAAGGCACTCAATACGGAAAAACTTTTGATAAAGTTACTATTGTTACTGCTCGCTGTCATCTAGAAAAAATTATTGAGATTGTACCTAGTTGGTGGGGCATTATTGTTATCGAAAATAAAGAAGAGAATTTCTTAAAAATTTTCAGAACAGCCAAGTTCAACAAGAAATTTATATCGCCTGAAGACTTAGCCACTTTATTTTCCAAAGAAGAAGCATTAAGCGTCTTAGAATATTTCGATACTTCAAAGGGATGGAAAAGTAAAAGTCTTTATAAAATCCAATCTCACATTGCTAACTTGCTTTCCCTAGAAGAGCTCAAATACTCGGTGAAGGAAAGCCTGATAAAAAGGTTAGATTTAGAATGTGTTGTGTAAATCAATACTGTTCTTTTACTACAAAAGCCATATGATGACTCCAGGCTTCTGTAAATTGGTAATGCCCACACTTTTTATTCTTCAATAAAACTGCTGGATTAGCTCTATCATCGATTAAATCATCACCATATGAATAGCCTTTACCTTTAAAGTCTGCCTTATGATTTACCATAAATATTTGACTTAAGGCTATAGAATCACTACTTTTATTACCCCCGGCGCGTAGAACAAGCCAATCTTTATCTCGCGTGTATTTTAAAGCAACCTTTGAGCCTCTTCTTGTCAGTACCTTTTCAGTCCATGTCGGGGCGAGTACCCCATAATCGGCATAACCAATTTTAGCGTTTGAAATGAGGTTTGATATATTCTGCCACAACAACCAATCATTGCGGATAAAATTACCAGAGCCTGTTTTTATGGTCGCAATACTATCGGGGAAAGCTCCCGATAGTAACCTAACAGACTTAAACCCAATCTTACTTATAGAGTCTAGTTGTTGGCTAAATAAATTTAATGCCTTTTGGTTAAATTGAGTTGGTGTAACACGAAGATCAACTATTAATTCAACATTAAATCCATGATTGTGTGCAAAAGTTAATGCGTTTGTTATCACGCTTATGTGGTTTGGTCCAATAACCAGAGCTTCCAATCTTAATCTGAATGCTATGTTAGTGCATTTTTGCAGTCTATTTAAGTCGGTTTGATTTAACTTTGCAAAGTCTTGAGGGCTTAAGGTAGGAATCACTTTCTTTAAGTTATGATACGTGTCAATAAATTCTAAAAACTCATTAAGGCGCGTTCTTACTAATAAGCCATTATTATCGATTTTTGTTAACTTACCATCTGGATCTGAGTAATCAACGTAACATACGTGAGCCCATACAGACATAAGAGAAGTGATAATATCGGCATGTTGCTGTGACGTTCTAATTTCTACACAAGGTGCTATACGAGGAACTATTGATCTGTCCACATTTTCTAGTGCTTTTTTTTCCCACTTTTGCCATTTGATTACTGGCATATAGGGAGGGTGATCAGGATACTTGCTGTGCATAAGAAACCCTACTTATAGAATAAAATAGAAGATTAACTTGCTAATGATTACGTCTAGTTACTACTTGCAAGGTGAAATGTTTAGTACGCGTCATTTAAGCAAACCGTAAGTGCTGCTTTGTCTTTAACAGCACATGACATTTCTATATCATTTTTTTTGATGGCTTTTCAATGAATCATTAAAAAAAATTTATAATTTATTAAGAAAGTTATGTTTCAACATGATTTTAAGCCCTTCCTTAGCAAAAAAACATTGATGTCATTAACTAAGCACTCAAGAAACAAGCCAAAAGGGTTTCAATAAGTCACTAAATCTGAATTCCGAACTGATTTCTCTTAAAAAACCAAGGAAAACAAGGATCTAAATGATAAAGCCGAAAAGTCAATATTGGAGGAGTCAATTTATAATTTGTATTTTTACAATGACCGAACCGGGTTCCGGTAGAGCTTGTGGCTCACGGTATGTCTCTCTATAGCAAGGACTGCACAAGAAAGATTAGGCAGGGCAAATCCATAGTTGTTAAGCAACACTTGCTCACTCCATAAAGGCGAGAGCATAGCAGCATACTAACCGCCCAGAGTACTTATTGAACGAGTCGCACTTATGAAGTGGTGGGGTGACTACGTTCAGGCTGAAAAATCTATACTAAAAAATTTAGAACTGTGTAAAAGCACTTAAACCCAAGGTTATACCAGTATTTGAGAAGCGTATACTATTTGTGCTAAAAGCAAAAACGCGAAAAGCCTCATAAGAGGCTTTTCTAAACATTTCGGGACTAGCCCTATCAACTTAACTGCACCGTGAATCTTAATGTGCAAAGTAATGATAATCTAAAAAGCAGAGTGAGTCAAACCATTTTCACATAAAAATCGAAAAATTAACTAAGTTACTGTTATAATAAAAAAATATATCACTAAGCATTTTTTACTAGTAGGGCATGATAATTTTTTTTAAACAATGTGTCTATTAAAACAAATTAATGTTATATATGAAAATAAACATAAGGACGATTATTACTTATAAAACTATGGTATAAAATATGAACAATATACTTAAGTTGATTTCCCCTAATAGATTGAACGTATATAAAAAATTCTTTGAAGTGTCCACCGATCAAGAATGTCTAGGTTTATATTTCTGGAATCAAAAAATAAATAATGAGTTCAATTCAGCAATACAAATCATAGAAATTTCCCTACGAAATTCCATCATGAGTACTATTAATGAAAAGAGGCCAGAGTTGTCTGGTGATAATTTCATAAATCATTTTAAAGGACTTGTAGAGTCAAATGAATCACGTAGACAAATTGAATATGCCGAAAAAAAATGCCAAAAGAAAAATAACTATAGCATAAATGATATTGTGGCGTTATTACCCTTCGGATTTTGGGCGAACCTGTGCTCAAATGAACACGACGCTACAAATCCTGACTCACTACAACTTTGGCCAACACACGAGAACGATATTTTTCCAACACTAAGTATATCTATGGGAGCATTATATGAAAATATCTCAAGAGTCAACGCCTTAAGAAATAGAATATCACATCATGAAGTAATATGGAAAAACAAAAACGCCTTTCATACAGATTGGTTAACTAATACAATTATTGATAACTATACAGCATGCCTTGAGGTAGCAAAAAGTATACACATAGATAATCTAAAATTGTTTGAAATAATTGAAGGGATTAATAATATCGAGGTGCTTTGCCAAGAAGAAACAATAACAAAGTATAAAAATTTAATCACTGACTTCTCAAGCACTCCAGTCATAGATGTAGGTAGGTTTCACTCGAGAAACATTAAAAACACAATCTACTCTGGTGAAATTACATCAATTAATAAAAAAAACATTTATTTAAGAAGTAAACAACTAACTGATTCAGACGGGAAGCAGGTGAAATTTAAAATAGATAAAGACATTATCAAAGAGCTTGGCAAACTCATTATAAGACAGCGAGTCGAATTTGAACCCTATGTAATTAGGGATAATGAAAATATTATTTACATTGCAAAGAAGGTTAAAAAGCTGTAACTAGTGACAATTAACTCACAATATATCAATAAATTTTTTAGAATTCCATCACGCGTTTTAATCAAATCAAATACAGTAGCAAGGGCTAACTCAGCGAAGCTGAGTTGCCTTGCTTTTTCTGCCCTTCGGATGAAAAAGGGAAGTCAAAACCTACATCGTTGACATAATTCATCTATCGGTTATAAATAGAACAGGCATAAGGAATATGCTTATTTTTAGAAATGGAGATTCTATGAAAGATATATACCGCCCTCCCCTTGCAGAAAATCTATGTATTCATTGCGTCAGCGTCAGACTAAATAACTCAGAGCTAAATATTTTGGATCAAGAGCGTAAGCAACATGCTAAGGGCGAGTGGCTTCGTATGTGTCTTTTGAAAACTCAACCTCTTATCGTTCCTGAGATCAACAAAGCGGCATGGAAAATGTTTGGCGAGATTAATTATAGGCTCAATCAGATTGTCAGTCACCTGAATGCGAAGCAGTCATGTAACCCTCTTACGAAGACAGAACTGTTCGCAGTAAAGCGGCAAATCAGTGAGCTTCGCTCTCGCCTACTTACCGCTGATCTATGGAGTATCCCCTCTAACGAAGGGCATGCAGAAGATCAAACGCGGTAAGAACTTCGCCGGAGTTGTTCTATACGCGTTAAAGCCTGGAACTCACCATAAAACTGACCCGGTGGTCATAGGGGGGAACATACTGGGAGACTCAGCAGCTGAGTTGATAGCTGAGTTCATCGCTTCTGCATCACTTCGTACAGACATACTGAAACCGGTATGGCACAACTCGCTTCGTCTGCCACAGGGTGAATCCCTTACAGCGAAGCAGTGGGTTGTGTTTGCTGACGACTACATGAATCGCATGGGGTTTAGTGAGACGCACTTACGCTGCTATGTCATACATGACGACGAGGCCGGCCAGCACATTCATATCATTGCCAGTAGAGTAGATCTCATTGGAGGAAAGCTTTACTTGGGAAGGAATGAAAACTTGATCAGTACACGTCTAATCCATGAACTTGAAAAAGACCATTGCCTGACAAGAACTAAAGGCCCCTCTCCTTCACATAGCACTTCCCCTGTCAGAGATCGCAAGAAGCTGTCACGTAGCGAACAACAGAAAGAGAAGCGTGAAGGTCAGCCAACGCCCAAGACGTTCTTACAGAACACTATCGACGAGATCCTTACGAGTGCCAATGATATCTCTAGCTTCGTTGAAACACTTGCTGAGAACGGTATAGCGACTATACCCAACATTTCCTCCACGGGCCGCATGAATGGTTTCTCCTTTGAGTATGCCGGAATAGCTTTCAAAGCCTCCCAGTTAGGTAAAGCTTACTCATGGGCGACTCTACAAGAGAAGCTCCGCTACGCACCTGAACGTGATAATCCCATACTATTTGCTTTGAAAGCTTCGGCTTTCAGTGGTGATGATACGAGTGACAGATATAGAAGCGGCTAAGTTAGCTATTATACCGTCATTACCAGCGGTTTTAGAATCCGAAGATACGCCTCCTCCTGTATATGAACATAGAAATGGAGCCTCAGAGACACCCGAAACGCAGACACTGCTCAACATTACGCTTATGCCAGGCGAGCAAACCAGCAGGGCTGACTACTTCATGACAAGGGTATTAAAGTGGCTAATGAGCATTCCTTACCTGACCACTTTCACAGACCTGCTCAAAAAGGCAGGTAAGATCTTTCTCCACCAAAAATCCTCATTTTCGATAATTCATTCAGTCCTCTCAGCTGAGCCTGAGTTATCTGAGCCACTAGGCAGCAGCGAAATACTGACTGAACGCACAGCAGTGTCCTTTCGATAACCTCCTGCCTCATCACAATTTTCAAGCCTAAGTCCTTATTTGAACAAATAATTGATCGTTTTTACAGATCAATAAACTACATATGATAGTCAAAATATATCAAAATAAGATCATCGATCGGTACAAGTGATTTGCTTAAGTTTTGAACTCGTTCAAAAATGCGTCGTAAAGCAGTTACCAATCAGCTAGTTATGAATCACATAACGTTAAAGGTATATAAAATGGACGCAGCGGCTTCGAATGGTCAGAAAGTACGTAAACCTTCGTTCTTTCGTTCTATCAGGTTATGGATTGTTGTACTGGTGATTGTGTGGATACTGACTGATTCAAATCCAAAAGACACTGCAGGGTTCCTGTTCATGTGGACATTACCTTCCTTCTTCTTACTCCTGACAGCATATGTGTCATACACACATAAAAGAGCAAACGCGTCGACTATCGACTTGTTGAACGTGAATAACAACGGTCTGTGGAGCCATGAGTTCCAGGGCAGCAAAATGACCATTGATACGAATCGTGAGTTGTTAACTCTCGAGGCAGGTAAGCGTAAAAAGGCTTACAAGTTCAGTGACGTCAAAGGCTAGTGATACCACCTGGCTAATGGAGGGGAAATCGTAGCTCTTGATTTAGTCGGTATGGCGGGGGCTAAAGGTCACAACAACCTTACTCGCCTTAAAAACTTCGAAAACTCAGGGTTCTTCGTTGAAGTCAAAGACATCGAAATCCCAGAGTGGCAGATCAAATTTCACCCACGGAAAGGTCGCTTCCACCATGAACGAGGGCTCCGGGATACAGAAATGCAGTTGAAGCAATGGTGCGAAATTTTCGACCAGACATTCAACAAATCCACAGAAACACACTGACCAACAAGTTCAAATAAGGGATTAAGAAATGAATAAACTTCCAACATTAGCAGTCCTGTCCTTGGCGGCTTTACTTACAGGCTGCGATAGCGAACCTTCGTCTTCTGAGATCCAAAAGGCTATGCAGGAAAACATTGAGCACACAAACCAGCAAGCCAGACAGCGGTTCGGTGAAAACAGCAAAGACATGCTCACGACTCTGAACAAAGCTGAGAAGGTTTCCTGTAAAAAGGCAGAGGCAAAAGGGGCATACCTATGCAAAGTGGATACTGACATAACACTGCCCCTCATGGGTGAGAAGCAGACCGTAGCTGAATTCACATTTACTAAGGCTGATAATGGCTGGAAAGTATTGCCGTAATTAGAAAAATTAAAAAACTATTTTCCAGAAAAGAATTAAATAATTAGCCTTGAATAAATATCAGCACTGGGGAATTTTTATAGAATTCAAACACCATAAGACTATCATGGAGTGCATGAATATGCTAACTTTGAGAAAATCGGGAGAAAAACACCATGTCATTACAACAAATACTGCTAGATTACGGAGTATCCTCATATCAAGCAATAACTATTATACCAGTATTAATAACCATCATGAACGCTGTATCAAAAGTTTTAAAAAAGCCTTTTTCTTTGATAAATTTGATTTCAAGAAATAAATTTTTTAACTTATCAATTAAAGAAAGAAACGACGCCATTGAAACAATTTATCAAATAGATAACAACCAAGACAAACATAAAATAATTTTACAGAGAACTAAACTTGCGTCCTATGGATTAAACTACCCTATCCATACATTGCAAATTACTTTCGAGTACTTAATTTCAATAAATAAACTTAACGAGCTAATGGTTATAAATGGATTTTTAAAGCATTATAAAATATTTTACGTCTGTGAAAACACACTTCCCATCATTTGTTGCAAGGAATTATGTAAAACCGTTGTTGTCATTATTCTTTTTTTGATTTTTTCATTTTTTGGCCTTATTGTCGGCTTTAAAGTGATAGGCGATTTTTTAACATTACCATTAGAGTTAATATTAATTTTAAAGCTAATCCTTATTTCTTTTAGTGAAATTTGGTTTTTTTCTGTTACCATAGCTTTAATAAATGAATTAACTCTTATATATAGCGCTATGACTTTCGCTAAAAAATTAAGCGTTTTTAGTTTTAAGAAAATGTTCAAGTCATTAAGAAAAAAGTAACATTGACAATCTGAACTGCTTTATATTCATACATTCACTCTTGTATCTTTTTAATACCCCAAAAGCTCTACTTAGTGACATGTGGAGCAACTTCCATTCACTGTTTAAATATGCTAACACTCATCATTTTATTTTTCAAAATAAAAACCTTTAACTTTTTCCCACTCTAAATTCAAGAGCAGTCACTCCCTTAATCGCAACTCAATTTTTAAAATTAAAAAACATGCTTACAAAGCATAATAAAAATACAATCTTTTACTTTAAAAAATGGTTTATTTCCCCAATAGAAAAATCGCACCACCTCGACCTCCAACTGCAATACATTCACCACTGGATACATCTATATAATATTTTATTGGATTAGGCATACTTTCGATCATCCACGGAAGTTCATCAGAAAACTTCAAGTCAGAGGTTGAAATAATCCAAACAGATTTACCATTTAGCGACGTTCTCTCGGTCTCATGAAAACGTTCGTCCCAACCAGATTCATTCTCAATTGCATATTCTTTTGCAATTTTAATGGCTTCTTTTTCTGTTATCATTTCTGAACTCCATACCATACGTTATACATTAAGCCACCAACCACTACCGGGCCTAAAAGAATACCTGCAGCTTCATGCCTCAATAACGTATAAGTGATTTCATAAGTATTGCCGAGAGGGAATTTAAACCCTTGAATGATGTACTCTCTGCTCATTCCTCTGGCTCTTAATAAACCAATAGTTTCAGCGAAAGCCTCCTCTAAATATCGGAGTATATATGATTTTGTATACGCACTTTGCCTCATAAACACTCTTAACTCTCTCAATAAATAGAACTTAGGGGCAATCGCCATATGAACCTGTTCATGGTAAAGAGTTGAAAGCATTTGCAAATAAGCATCATCTTTCGACATAGCACCGGGATAGTAGTTACGTCCAACTTCGACGTCCCCCCAGGCTTTTGTACCCCCCTGAACGACATCTCGATGCTTTGTGATTTTTATCTTGGGTGTATAACGCCATCCCCCATTGCGAGGCAGGTTCATTTTTTTCCCAATATCACTGCTGTATCTTGGCATTTTTACTCCTCTGAAAGGAGTTTTAAATGTGTCACCAGGCTTCTTCTTTAACAGAAGCGCAAGAACAGTATTGACCCCAAGCAGAGTGATTGCGTCAGATAAATCCTTAGCAGCGGCGTCAAGATCTTCTTCATTACGAGCAGAGTTGGTCTTCGTTGCAAAATCAAACAACTTCTTAGCCGCTTCAAGTGCTACGCCCCCTACTGCTACCCAACCTACAATGAGAAGCACTAAATCCGCGATTTCACCAATCCCAAAAAAGTGCGCACCAGCCCAAACCACGATTACCCCCGCCATAGTTGCTAATGCAGAAGGTGTGACCATAGCAAGAAGCTGTTGACCTACGTCAGAGGGTAAAAGCGCTGCCGCTTTCGAGATGACTAACTGTAACCTTGATTGTATATCGTTAGGAATGACGTCCATGCTTCATCCTCGACTAATGTTATAGAGATTATAGATTAACCCTTTATGTCAATAATTTGCCATTTTTTTATCAAAACCCTTGAATTAGTGATTACCTAACAACAAAAACTACCCAATGGAGCTGAGATAACTCGAACGTAGAACAAATAACTAACAAAAAGACACCAGTAGCAGTTTAGACAAAAATAAAAAAATTTACAAAACAACTAACTAATGCTGTTACTCAACCAGTTTCTAAAAGAGGTGATGAAGTTAGCAGATCTTGACTAAATAGTTATGCCAAGATCACTCCAATAAAAATCACCTAACCAGAAAAATCAAACTATTTTTTTTCATAAAAAACCCTCTTGTTTTTACTTGAACGTAAGTTATTGGCTTGATTAGGTAATCCACTGATATGCTCTTTGGCTTTTTCTGTAAGTATAATATAATCGGAGAGTATTTTCCTGAGGGAGTTAATTTCATTCAACATAGAATTTTCAGTTTCATTTTTGATTTTTGAATTATCTCTTTCAATTGATAATCTAATCTGGCATATCGACCCCGGTAATATTTCTATTGAAAGAACTCGCGGCAATAATTTGGGCAACTCAACAAAAGGTGAATTATTTCTAAAAGTTTCTGAAATCCATTCATACTCTGACCATGATATATCTGACTGGCTAGGTTCAGACCAATTAATTCCAACTCTAAGGCCTTTTTCAATTCCTTTGATCGCTCTAGCCCAATCAATTTCCCAGCATGTAGGGCCGACTATCCCTGCGATAAGCCCAAACCAAGCATAAACAGAAGGAAATCTACCCGACATCGTCTTTAGCAGAAATATATGGGAAGTACCCTTTCCTACTAAAAATGCCGCCATTGCTATTTTCATAGCTCCGCTATCATTATTAGAAAATTCTTTATTAATTTCAGCATTACTAATTTTTCTAAATGCAAGTACTCTGGCCTCTATGGAATCGCTTAATAATTCTTTAGTAGTAACATCATCAAAAATACCTAACTTTTCTTCTGGAAAGGCATTTTTGAACACATCTAATATATTTTCAATATCAGATTCGTAATCCCAATGATAATCTACACAACTCCAAATATGCGCTAAACTCTCAACTTTAAGTGGTCTAGACACAAAACTTCTGTCAGCTTCCAAGCATAATAACCTTTCCAAACATAGTTTATTAATATCCTCACTATTATGGCACATTAATACACGAGCAAAAGAATGTGTATAAGTGGCCTGACTGCGCGATAATGGCAAGGAATCAATGGTAATATCGGATTCACCTTGAGCCAAAATTTCACCTAAAATCAATGATGACCAACGCTGAAATTTAAAATCATTTTTTCTCTTACTGGATTTTATGCTAACTTCATAAATTTTCAATTCTAATGGTTTTATAACCCTAGCAAACTGACTCAAAGGATACGTTTCAGGTGCATAAGTTTTTAACCATGCTAATATCTCGGCTGACTTTTCCACCGGCAATGATATAATTGCAGGTGGATTATAACCCCCACTACTATAAACATTATCATAATAACCTAACGTTATATTTTCTAAATTTGAATTCGGATGAGCAACATGGCCACCTTCAATATTGGAAGGTAGTTTAGAAGTTAAAAGTACCATGGGCAACATATCTTTGGATATACTATACCATTTGATTTTTTTCATTAGTCATCATCCCTAAAAAGGTTGTCTAAACCAAATAAAGTTTTTTTTGCAAAAGCATTTTCAAGATTAGTACTTGTTTTACCCGTACGATATATGTTCAAAGCAGTTTTAGCTCGTGTAATACCAGTATAACTAAGTTTCGTCCGATTCAACGGATAACTTGCAAGGCTCTCAGCACCAAATATATGCACGCATCTAAATTCAGTACCTTTGGAGCTATGTAATGTTAATACATGAATGGGTCGTTCTGTAACAAATGATGCATCTTCATCAACTCCATGCACATATACAAGATCAGATATGTCGGTTTCATCAAATAATGTTCTAAGGAGTTCTCTATCCTCTTGTTTTGGACAAAAAACTCCAATATTATCTCCTTTGAATGCATCTAGTTGTAAGTTAATTTTCTCAATCATTAACTCAAACTGTGCATCACGGCTTTCACATTCATTCATTTCGGCGGTTGATTGACCAAAAATGGATTGATCATAATTGCATGTACTTTCAAGGCTGGGAAATTCTTTTCCAGGAGGCATCAACCTATCTGCAGCTTTAGCTATTTCAAACCCCATCCGAAAATGTTTATCAAGTGAGAAATTACTAAATTTTTTATTCTTTCCTATTAACATACCATTTCTATGGTATATTCCTTGCCTATCATCACCGCATATACAAACCGCTTCTGATAGCTCGAGTAATATCTCTAATTCTTCTAACTTAAGATCTTGAGCTTCATCTATAAAAATAGCACTATACATAAATTCGGAAGGGCGACTAGCATTTGCCTCAATTAACTTATTAAGAACTGCCGTGCGTATAGAATCGTCAAAATCACTATCATTGATTACGATTTTTTCGTGTAAAATTGTTGATATATGTTCATATGCCCAAGAATGAAAAGTTTTTATTTGGTGGGATTCAATCAATCCGTGCTGTACAGCTCCGCTCCTAATAAAATCGGCCAAAGAACGTGTATATGTTATAAATAATATGTTGCGCTCTCCACTTCCTATTGTTACTTCTGCGCGCAAAAGTAACATATTTGTTTTACCAGAGCCTGGCGGGCCAGATAGAAAGTATTTCCCACCAACAGGGAGATTGATAAATTCTTTCTGTAATTTATCCATTTGCTTTTGCTGCCGCCACCAGTTAGTATTCAATTTTCCACCCCACTATCATCCATAATTAAGTCAAGATTATGTAATTTTATGCTAGATTCAATATCAGTAGCTGCAACTAAATCTAATACCCTTACTATTAACTTAGCAACTACAGAACATATTAAATAACTTGTTTCTTTAGTATTTACATCGGCATTATAAGTACAGATTATCTTTTTTGAAAATGTTATCCTTTCAAGCCCCCTACTGCTATGAGTGAGATGAGATATCATTTCTACCATACAATCTTTATTATAGAAACCATCTAGCCAGATGAGTTTCAATGATGTATGAATAGAAATATTTTTTTCTAGTTTAAATTCTAATTTAATCATTGCATTTTCATCATCATTAGAATTAGAAAGTGAAAATGGTAGATCTGTTTTACAAATTGTGATTAAGCACTCTCTTATTTCTTGCGATATCTTTTCTTTGAACTTCTCTTTTTGAAAATTTATTTCTCTCGCTATATTAGCCTCACTACTAGTTTTCATTGAGCTCAACCGCTCACGCAGAAGAACTAACGGCTCCTTTATGGAAGTGGTAAAATCGCTCCAAGTTACGATCTTGAGTCGAATATTCATATCTTTTGTTAGGCATTTAGAAGCTATTGCTTTAAGATTTGCAAGTCTATCAGCGCTACCATCTTTAAAATTAGGATGTTTAAGCAGTACGGCTTTCGCAACCAGCCATCGATTACCAGTATTGATTTCTGCTTGAAATATTGCCTCCTTCATAATCAGATCATATAGAACAGCACCTACTTGATATAAATTTAGTGCGCGCCATAAATCTTCAGATGGAGGATCTAATCGAAAAAGATATTCTGGTGAACTATACTGAGCTGTGGCGAGGAATAATCTAAAATCACCATGATCTGTTTCTTCTACATCTGGACCAGGATCGAACTCTCTAACCACACCAAGATCGAGTAATTTCAATTTTTTAAAATCAGATGAAACATGAATATTTTCAGGCTTGATATCTCGATGTACAATATTCAAAGATTCTAAAAAACGTACAGCTTCAATGAGTTGAATTATTAGTGGCTGAATAGCATCGTCAGGTACATGGCGAATATTTTTTTTCAGTTGAGGCCATTCAATAAACTCCATTTCAACAAAAGCGGTTTCTTCTGCTAAAATAATGTCATAAGTTTGAACTAATGTTTCGCAACTGTGGTTTATTAGTCGCTCCTGTAATGATAATCTATGTCGCTCTTTGGAATTTTCCTCATCATTGATAAACTTAGGATCGAATACTTTGAACGCTCTTATTCCATTTGGAGTTTCAACTTTAAAAACCGCAGCTGAACCACCTGAATCAAGATAACTGGGAGAATGATAACCAGGCTTACTGGCAATGATGTTTTCCAACTTACTTTTTAATTCATTAATTAACTTTTGATCCAAGTTTGGCATAGCACTCACCTTTTTACGTAAAATAAATAAAAACCGAAAACCTTAAATAAAGCATGTTTTTATCTTTATTGAAAAAGTTAATAATGATAACAGCAATTAAAGAACCACAAGGTAGCTATATTCTTCAAAAAAAAATCAAAGAGTTCCCGGGATTATTCATTACAAATTCGTAAATAATTACCATACTCTTGCAATTAAGAGCAAAAATCAATCCGTTTCTTAACTTGAAATTTTTAATTTTACTTATGATAACTATTAGACAGGTCATGCCCTTAAAGTAAATATTTTAATATGATTTCCTTAGAGACAACATCTGATCTTTACTCATGCTTGACAAAGTATATCTGACAATATCAAACACTTGGAAATTTTCGATATTGATCATTTTTTTTAAAATGATCGCGTTCTACTACTTCAGTATTTTTCTCACAGTCAATTGAGAAAGTAAAGAAAATTTTATACAATTTTTAGCCGAGATGTAAGACGACTCTTCATCAGCTTTACCAAAAGGCCATGCTAAGGATTTTTCTAAGCGTGAATAGATAAAAGAAGTTTGTTTGATATGGCTCAAATCACTCTCAATACTTCCCCAGCTTAAATCTTTACCAGTTGCAAACAACGGTAAAGTAGCGCTCTGTGCATGTGCTATGCAGTTCAATGATAGCACTCACGGGCTGGGCTTTGCGGCTGAATCAGTTGACCGTGGCCTGCTTACAGATCCTTATTGCTATGAATTGAACCAATCACCTGCTACCCGGTTTTCGTAGAGTATAATCTTGGAGATGACAAACTGTCTAAAGCGATAAAATTTATTCGTAGTCTGCTTATCCTCTCTGTACATGATAATATAAAAATAGCAGATATCGCAGTAAGCTCACGATTGATATCCAGTTTGATAAAAGGCTGACATTTTTCTGCCAGGATAGCATTCTTCATTGGAGACTAACCTGGCAATGAGCAATCTATATAAATGCCAACCAAACATTAGAAGATAC
>Ga0157359_1000316_pt1 | contig 16760 bp, 18 predicted proteins | sample AttcapACBM3_FD_111482 | JGI IMG/M metagenome (GOLD analysis project Ga0157359, IMG submission 111482) | Fungus gardens microbial communities from leaf cutter ant in Botucatu, State of São Paulo, Brazil - Atta capiguara ACBM3 | ecosystem: Host-associated > Fungi > Mycelium > Unclassified ...
AAAAGCAATTAGCTTATAAATAACCCTATATCAAGCTAAATATTAAATTCTAGACGAATTGTCCATACCTTAAATCTAGCGTTCTAATTAAATACCGTTAAATCACATGAGCTCAGTAATGAGTGAATACGATTGTGAATATAGTAAATGAGTGGCAAATTGCCACAGCCGTAAATGGCAATGAAATTAATGTGAGAGTCATTCCTCATATCCGTAAGCAAAACTCGCTTGATGGTTATCGTTGGGTTGAAGTTGGAAAGAAAATTCAGCTTCAAACTGGTGAAGAAATTGAGTTGAACCAAGATGGTAAGAGCTTTTATGCTGGTTTTAATCAACTTTATCGTTTAAATACATATTGTTGATAACACTATGGCACTAAAGCGAAAAAACCTATCCCTTTTTAAAGAGATAGGTTTTTTTATGTTTATAGGTTATATAAATAATTAAAATTATAAAAAAGTAAAACCTATGAAAATTTTGAAATTATTATTTTAGCTATATTTAATAACTCAATTAACCTGCTCGCCAGAACTGACGCCCCATCACTTTAAAGTTTTTTCCGTTCTCTTCGGTTACACGGCGGTCTCTAAATTTTTCATTTAAGCTATGCAAAATTAAAGAACCATCTGCTTCTTTAAAAATTTGCTTAATCATTCCTTCGCCAGCGAAATAAACAGCATAAATTTCCCCATCAACGACTTCGGTCTGGGAAATATCAATCCCCACCAGATCTCCATCCTTAATGTAGTCCGTCATACTATCGCCTTTAGCTTTAATAATGCGCATGCATTCTTGTGGAACCCGTTTTTCTTTAAAGAACGAAGCAGGAAAAGGGATTTTTCCATTAATTGCATCGAAATGAAATTCGATAGACTCACCTGTACCACAGGAAAAGCTCGCCTCAACCACCGCAATCCATACATATTGATCTGCTGCATCGCTACTCACAACAGTAGGGCTAAATACATCACTTTCCCTAAAAGAATCTTCTGTGTTTCCTGTGGTAAGCCAATACGCGTCTACACCTAAAAACTGTGCAATGAGGGGAAGAAAAGCAGATTTTAAGTTTTTTCCCGATTCTAAAGCTTGATAAGCAGGCTGAGACATTTTTACTGCTTCAGCAACTTCTGCCTGAGTTTTTTTAGCTTTAATTCTTGAATCTTTTAAACGGTCTTTAAGAGCCATAATGATCGCACCAGCTAACTTAAAACAAATATATAACTAAAGTTATATCTAGTAAAACAACTATAGTTATTGACTAATAATAACTATAGTTATAATATCAGTTATAAGAAATTATTGATAGAACAATGAAAATATTTACATAAATATATTTTTAAATTTTATCAATAGCTTATATGGAAGTCTTAATTATTCTGCCTCAATGGACGACAGAATATAAAAATGGTGATAGTCGAAGAGCGATCTAAATGGACTATTAAAAACAAAAATTGAATTAAAAAAAGCCCGATTCCGTGGATCAGGCTTAATGTTCGTCGATAAAGGGTATCAAGAACATGGAGAATCTAACAAAGAATTTAATTCGCCACAAAAGTTTCCGATATACGGCAAGGTGTTATCTCAAATTTTTGGTCAAAAACCTACAAGTAAGTCAATTCATTAGTTCTTCAGCTTTGACTTATTTTTATGAGCGTACCAGAAGCTTTGAAACTAAAGGAGTGATGAGCCTAGAAACCTTGGTATAGCAGAGTGATAAATAAAAATATGAAAAATAACAAGGCTGTAAAGAGGTTTATTTTTCAAGCTTTGTCTTTTAAACAGGATTAAATTATGGAAAAAATTTTAGCAGAAAGTGCATTGGCCACTATGTTTCATCTCTATGGCACCGTCATGATGGTTGCTCTAGCAATTAGTCTTGTTGTTGCTGTTGTTTTAATCATGCGATTTCCACGTTCGCCTCAAGAATGGGTGGTAGGCTTAATCTGCACTATTGTTTCAAGTTTGACTGGTGGCTCATTCATTATCATGAAATGGAACCTGCATGAATGGGTGACAGATATTTGGGGAATGATCACTTTAGGTGGCTTCTTCTTTATTTGTGGATTACCTGGTTGGGCAATTGTGAGATGGATTTTTAATTTCATTAATAAACAGGAAGGAAAAACCATTATTGAAGTCATGAAAGACTTAAAAAAAGCAAAAGATGATATCCAAAGCTGATACTTCATAGGCTGAAATATAGATGAGGGCAATACAATGAATATTGAACAGTATTTAGATGAACTTATAAAACGTGAAGGTGGGTATGTGAATGACCCAAATGATCCCGGGCATGCAACTAAGTTTGGTATTACACAAGCAGTTGCACGTGCATATGGATATCAAGACAACATGGAAAATTTATCTTTAGAGATGGCTAGAGATATTTATAAAAAGCAATATTGGCTTGAACCGCGATTTGACCAAGTTAATTTGATTAGTGCACCTATAGCTGAAGAGCTGTTCGATACTGCCGTTAATTGTGGTATTGGTTTTACAAAACCACTGTTACAACGCGCTTTAAATTTGTTGAATAGACAAGGCAAAGAAGGTTGGGTAGATCTTATAGTCGATGGTGAATACGGGACAGCTACTTTACATGCTTTATCAATGTATATTCAAAAACGAGATAGTGAAGGGGAAAAGGTATTGGTTCGGCTTCTTAATATTATGCAAGGTCAGCACTATATTGAGATCACCGAGAAAAACCCAAAGTACGAGCAATTCTTCTATGGCTGGCTGGCGAACCGTGTAAGCTTGTGAAAAAGCCAACTTGCTAAAATTGTTTTAAGCATAAATGCGATGAAACGTTTAACAAGTTGGCTTTTTCTTTTTAATGGAGAAACACGTAGTGGCTTATTGAATAATCAGCAAAATAGCGAGAAGAAAGAAAATACAACCACTCACTTTATTGAGTTTTGAAAAATTATTCCCTGCAAGCATTTTCTCTTTAAAAATCGAAGAAAAGTTGGCATAAACTAAATGAATAAAAAAACCAATTAAGCAAAAAGTTAAAGATAAAACAAGAAACTGATTTAATATTTCTTTTTTAATATCAATAAACTGTGGGAAAAGCGCAATAAAAAACACGATTGTTTTTGGATTAAGCAATGAAGCAAATAAACCTTGATAGAAAAGTTTTGATTTTTTTACTCCTTTCTTATCATGCTCAGTTTCTAATAAATCTTGAGTCGGAGATTTTTTGATAAAATTTTTATAGCCTAAATACATGAGGTAAAAGGCCCCGATAAATTTTAAGACAGTAAAGATGGTTGGGTTACTTGTAATAATAAGTCCTACACCACTTGCAGAAATCACTGCAATAATGAACATACCAATAATTAAACCGCTAATACCAAATAGAGCTGTACGTACTCCGTAATTGATTGAATTCGTGACTGTAAATAAAACGCCTGGTCCAGGGCTTGATAAAGTAAGAAAAGCAATGGTTATAAAAACTAAAAGACCGTTCACGTTGTTACTTCCTGTTTGTCATCAATATGTTAAATGGCATTGTTAGATTAAATCACAATAGTTAAATTGTATACAGACAAGTACGTATATTTTATAAAAAAGTAAGTTATTTTATAAACATGTATAAGTGGTTATTGATGCCATAATTATAGTCGATTTTTCACGCAAAAATTTCTTTGTTAAAAATTTAAATATACTTAATTAATATATAAAAAATGATCTTTTTTTGTTTAATTTAATTTAAAAATCAATAAATTAGCATCGCTGACGTGGGGTTGTATTTAGTGTGAATTTAATTATTTAAGATATAGATTGCAATTCGTTAGGAAGCGTGTATAGTCAAACGCAACTACAAAAATATTCATGTTCGCCTAAATCTCTCTTTTCGCAGTTTTATTTATAATCCTCCGTGTATTTTTAGATATTTAAGTAAATGTATGTTTTTTTAGTTCAATTGGTTTATCCAATAATAAATGATAATTGTTTTAAAAGTTAGGATTAATTTATGTCTAATACTACTGGTACAGTAAAGTGGTTTAACGAAACTAAAGGTTTTGGTTTTATTCAAACTGATGAAGGTAAAGATGTTTTTGCACATTTTTCTGAAATTCAAACACAAGGCTTTAAAGTTCTTCTAGAAGGTCAACGTGTTCAGTTTACTGTGACGCAGGGTAAAAAAGGCCCACAAGCTTCGAATATCACTATTGTGACGAATGCTTAAATTTACATAATTTGATGATTTTATTTGAATTCTTTAGAGCGAATTGCTCAAGTAAATGATCTAAAATTATCAGTGTAGTTAAAAAACCCACTTCTTCCTTTGTGGGTTTTTTTATATGAATAATCAAATAAGTTGATTGTTTGTTTTATATAATATAAAAATCAAACTAATGCTCAATAAGTTAACTTAATAATTGGTATAAAAATGGATATTTGTATTGGCGGTATTTTAAACGGTAAAGTTAGAAAGAATAATGAAAACTGTTTCAGAACAGGAAATCCTCATACACATGATGTAGTTGAATATCAAAAGCAGTACTTCCATTTAAAGGGGAAGCTCTTGTCATTTTGGGTATGTAATGAGTTAAATTTTCAAGAAGCAGCACGTATAGCTGAAAGTTTCTTGGAAAAGAACAAGGATTTTTGAAGTAAATATTAAATAAAGTAGTTTAAACATGATTAAGCTCTTTTCAAGAAAGAGATAAACTAAAAATATTTTTAATTACATATTTTTAACAATTTGGATTAATTTGTTATCCCTAAAATCATAAGTAAAGGGTACTCTAAGCTCAAGATATAGATTTGTTGTAAAATTAAACTTAACATTCATAAAAATTTATTAAATTTTTATCGTATTAACAATGCATGACTTAAGTCATAAATAATATTTCTTTTTGTAGTATATCTAAAGGAAGGAAATACTTCTCAATGTTGAATGTAGTACAACCAAATATTTGCTTTATTGGCAGTAGTAATCTGTCGTTAGCTTTAATTGGAGGCTTGGTTTTAAAAGGTTTCCAAAAAGAAAAAATTAATCTTATAGAGGAAATTAAATTCGATAATGAAATTATTCTAAAGCAAAAGCAGCATGAGGTGAAAAAGGCAGATATTGTTATTTTATTGCTAGACCCGAAAGATCTAAAAAACATACTTGTGCCATTAAAAAAGTGGCTAGTTGATAAAACTATCGTCTCAATGATGGCTGGAATTAATATCAAACAATTGATGAATATTACTGGTTCAAAAAAAATTATAAGAATTATCTCTAATCCACCTGTATTAACTTATGCTGGTACACATGTGCTGATTGGTTCGGAAAATTTAGAGCCAACAGATAAAGAAGCAATTGAGGAAATTTATTCGGCAACAGGGAAGACCTATTGGGCAAATTCAGAATCGGAAACTGATGCGATTATCGCTTTGTCTGGTTCAGGACCCGCTTACTTCTTTTATATTCTCGATAGTATGGTAAAAACAGGTGTTTCCATGGGGCTAGATAAGCAATTTGCTTTAGATCTGGCTTTGCAGGCTGCTTCAGGTGCTGTGGAAATGGTTCGTAAAAGTAATGTTCAGCCGAGTGAGTTATGTGGCAAGGTGACATTGGCCAATGGAATTACAGAATCTGCATTAAGAATGTTCGAATTAGGAAATCTTTCTGACGACATTCGCTTGGCTTTAAAAGCGGCGTATCATCGTAGTCGGGAAATCAGTGCAGAAATTAATGCAGAAATTGCTAAACACTAATTTGAAATTCGTACTCAGTACCTTTCAATCTTGAGAATACTTCTATTTGAAAGGTACTTGCTTAAACACTTACTTTAATCATATAAGAGAGAAATAACGTTCCGCTTGTTTCTCTTACGAAAGCTGCCTTATCTACTTAATTTTTACTTTAAAAGCTTTAAGTTATGGAGTCTGTAGGAAATATTCCCAAATAATAAAGCCTAAACCGAACCCTAGCATTGAGTAGAGAGTGATAATAAATAATACAAAACTAGCTTTATTTTTCTTTCTTAAAAAACTCATGTTAGCTACCTCGTGTCTCGATGTGACTATCATGAACAAATATCATGTGTAATCATAGATACAGAGTTTTTTTAAAAAAATATAACAGATGTCACGGTTGTTATATTCTGGACTTTAATTAAATTTTTCTTGAAATTGATCATGTATAAAGACTGACATATAGAATGGAGAATTTAACAAAAAGGATGTCAGAAGAAGAGGTTTATATTGATTATTAAATACTTCGATTTAATCTAATGCTTAATAATAATCACTTACAATTGCAAGAAGATATGTCTAATTAATTAAAATTATTCAGTAAATTGTGAAAGGGTTATCTAAATTTTAATTCTTATGTGATTTATTTTGGTGCAATTTTACACAAGACAAGTAGTTTTTACATTGCCATCTAATTTATTTTCACTCAATTACAATTATTCTATCATAATGAGAATATGAATATTTTTTAATTTCAAATGGTTATAATAATATTGAGGAGGAAGAAATGCCAAAGTATTTAGCTATAGCAGATAAAGTATATAAAGAAATTAAAAAAGATAAATTGTTCACGGAAGACACAATTCAAAATTTAAATTGTTTAATAAGTTTGATTCGTAAAGCCATTAAAGGTACCGAGTTTAAACTTAAATACAATTTTATAAATTTTGAAGAATGTTTAAATCAATTTAATAAAGAAAAATCAGTACACATCGATTTAAGCCTGATGCCAAAGCATCAAAATGAAGGTGAGTTTATTTTGTGGCTTGCTGGCTTTATTGAACGAATGACTATAGGAGGTAAAGAAAAGCTTCCTCCTATTTCGAACTATATTCCAAAAGGCTTCAGCCTTGATAAAGTTGAAGCTCCTGTAGCTGTTGAACAAATCAAAGAAGAAAATGCAGAGATGATCATTAACTACTTTAAATCTGAGGACTATATCAAAAATAATAAAGTATCCTCTTAATAAATATAGAAGTGCTTTTCCACCGTGCTTCTATATCTGGCTGATAAAAATTCAGCTACCGCCTTCTGGGGCGGTTTTTTATTATAAGTAATACTCAATTGAACATGAGAGTAGTTGTTAGAAAAGAAAATAGTCTTACGTTTTAAAAATTTTATTTATTGCTTAATGGGCCTAATTAAAAATGTCAGAAAATATGGAATTGTTTTTTGAATAAATAATAATTATATAAAAAAGAGATATTTGGGGGATATAGCGTTATTTCTGTTGAAGTATTTTTCACATAAAAATAATCTTAAATTACGTATAGAAACGTTTACTAGTACATACTTTCTAAAAAAATAGGAAGATAACGAGATGAATGAGAATGCTGAACTCATTAAATATTTAGATATTGCCGAAAACGTCTATGCAAATATTTATGAAAAGTATCAGATCACCAATAATCCTGTGACGAACTTGAATAGGGTTATGGCGGAAATTAAAAAAGAAGCTGATCAAAACGATTTAAAGTTAAAGTACACTAAAATTGATTTTGAAGAATGTTTAAGTAAACCTCTTTCAGAAAGAGAGATAAAAGTTGATTTAAGTTTGCTTCCTCGTTTTGAGTATAGAGATGAATTTATTTTATGGTTGGCTAATTTTATTGGAAATATTAGTGTGCAGAAAAAATTTATAAAACAAAATTTTCACTTTAATTAACTTGTTATGTGAATAGCGTTTTAATCACTATCTTAGAACTTAGCGATATAAAAATAACAATAAAGTACGCCTGAGTAGAGGTAACTTCTATGAAGAATATTACTGAAAAATCACTTTTCGATGTGTTTACACAACATCAAGCCTATCTTTATCGGGCATCTTCAAGAACAGTAAATGACATTCTTAAGCTCTTTTATAGTAAAACATTCGATATGCTTGATAAGTTAGAACCTTTACTAAAAGTCTTAGATGAAACAGAAAGATTTACTTTAGCAGGCGGCGAGTACACCACTCATAGTTTAAAAAAAATCCAACGTGTTATTTCGGATTGGTTTATTTCAATTAGCACTGCTGTATCACAAATTTTTACTGACTCAGCTACTTCTCTAGCGATATATGAATCTAAGTATATGGCTAAACTATTTGGCAAAGTTATTAAAGAAGTGAGAGGAGAAGCCTTATATACGTTAATAAAACGAGTTCCCTTAGCAGGTGGGGCGTTGATGGATGAGTCCTTAGCTCAAATGAGCGAAAACACCCTACAAAGAGTTGAATATGCTATTCGTGATGGAATGAATACAGGGATGACTCCCCAGCAGATTATTAAACGTATTAGTGGTACTAAACGCCTTAAATATGAAGATGGGTTACTCAACACTAGCAAAGTCGACATTGAGCGGATTGTGAGAACCTTACGCAGCCATATATCAAATCAAGTCTATTTATATAACTTTAAAAACTTTAATTTTGAATACGTAAGATTTGTGAGTGTGTTGGACGGAAGAACTTCTAAAACCTGCGCAGCAATTGATGGCTCTATTTGGGAATTAAATGATCCAACGAAAAAAGTACCTCCTTTACATCCTAACTGCCGAAGTATTTTGGTACCGGTAAGTAGGGATGGCCGACTTATCGGTAACCGATCTTTTCTTATGGATGAAAGGAAAGTACGAGACATTCCTAAACATGAACGAACTCAGCTAATGGGGCATATAGATGCCAATATTTCCTTTAAAGAATTTTTTAAACTGACAGATAGTTTTTTCCAAAAAGAATGGCTAGGTCCTAAACGTTATAAATTATATAAAGAAGGCCAATTTGATTTTGATAAATTTTTTGACCCTAAAGGGCGACTCTATACTCTGGATGAGTTGAGTGAACTTGATGAAAGAACCTTTAAAATACTTGGGTTGTAGGTGGAAGTAGTCAGTAATAACCTTTTAAAACTTAATTTTTAATGCATAAGTTGTTACCCTTGCGCGTGAAATTAAGGTGAGATTATGAAATTTATATTCCTCTTTATGAGCGCAATTACTCTTCCATGCTACGCAGCATCACCCACAATGGAAATGCACTATTGTCATCTTGTGAAAAATGCAGCAAAAGGAGTAATGGATGCAAGGCAACATGATGTACCGGTAATTGAATTACAAGAGATTGCCAGTCATCTTGAAGAAGTAGAGGCGAAGCAACTTTATCAAGAACTCATTGATACGGCATACTCTTCAAAATTATTTGAAGATCCTTTAATTAAGACAAAAGCTGTTGAAGACTTCCAGTCGGTATGGCATGAAAAATGTTTAGCGAGAAGTTCTGTAAGCTGAGACGTCAATGTAAATCGGACCTACTCTTAGAGTAGGTTTTTTCTTAAAGTGAATAAAATAAATATCAAGCTACAGCAGGTTTATAGTGGTTTTAATTTTTATGACAAAATTATTAAAAATTTAGAAATAACAAAGTATTTACAACAAATTAAGTTGTATAAAAGTTCAAAACAGTATTTATAGGAAAAATTTGTATTTTATTTTTACTCTTAATTTAACCTTAAGGCTTGGGCTATTAGATATCGGCTAATGAATACGTATGTTTGGAGAACATACAATGATAAGTCATGAAAGTTTATCTAAAACTTTGAGTAAAGTTCCAGAAGTCACGTTACTGTTCTGGATCATTAAAATTGCTGCTACTACCTTGGGTGAAACTGCCGGAGATGCGCTATCTATGTCCCTAAATTTGGGATATGTCATTAGTACAGCAATTTTCGCAGTGATATTTGCAGTTTTTGTCGGTCTGCAAATTAAAGCCAAGAAATACAATTCATTTTTTTATTGGGCAACTATTATTGCCACGACTACGTTAGGGACTACAATTGCCGATTTTGTTGACCGGACTTTAGGTGTGGGCTATGCAGGCGGAAGTTTAATATTAGTTATTTTATTAGGCCTCTCTCTCTTCGTTTGGTATTTAAGCTGCGGCACAATATCGGTAAAAAGTATCCAATCTGCTAAAAGTGAAGTCTTTTATTGGTTAACCATCATGTTCTCTCAAACATTAGGGACAGCATTGGGTGACTGGACGGCTGATACTCAAGGGTTAGGCTATACGAGCGCTGCGTTAATTTTTGGTACTTTATTGCTGGTGTTAGCGATCTGTTATTTTTATACCAAAATCTCAAGAACCTTACTATTTTGGTTGGCCTTTGTTCTTACTCGACCACTCGGGGCGGTTTTAGGTGATTTTCTTGATAAACCTATCGCACATGGTGGGTTAGAGCTAAGTAGATTTAGCGCATCTTTCGTCTTGTTTGCTTTTATAGTAGTTTGTTTAATGGTCTTTAAACCTAAGGCGGCACAAACATCTCATTAAACTAATTATCAATTAAAAAGCCACATTATTCTCTGGAGTGATGTGGTTTTTTTATTGGAGAGTAGGTGCATTAATATTTAAGAAACTTTACGTGTTAACCACCAAAATAATAGCGCGAAAAAACTAACACTTGCACCGAGTGTACATACGCCAAGCCATCCAGCATAAGCATAAGTAACAGTTGTACTAATTGCACCTAGTCCACTTCCTACCGCATAAAAGAGCATGTATAGCCCAACGAGCCGACTATGTGCTTCTGGACGAGTACGAAAAATCATACTCTGGTTGGTCACGTGCAAAGCTTGCCCGCCTAAGTCTAGCAATACGATGCCAATCACGAGTGCCCAGAGTGAGTAGGCCATGAGTGAAAGTGGCCACCATGCGAGCAGTAAGATCAAAAGTGCTGCTGCGCTTGTGCGCCGAGTATATCCGCGGTCAGCCCAATAACCCGCTCGTGCAGCAGCCAATGCACCTACAACTCCAAAGAGTCCAAAAGCCCCAATTACCGTATGAGAAAAACTATAGGGTGGTGCACTCAACGGTAAGACCAAGGCGCTCCAAAAAATATTAAATGCCGCAAACATGAGTAAAGCTAAAACACCGCGTACTTGTAGTACTTTTTCTTGATGAAGCAGCTTTACCATGGATCCCAAAAGCTGCGAGTAGCGCATGGTAATAGGCTGAGTTTTTAAATGAGGAAGGTGTTTCCAGAGTGGTAAAGCAATGGTGAGCATAATAATGGCTGCGCAAAAATACACACCACGCCAACCAGCAATATCACTAATGCTCCCTGAAAATATTCGAGCAAGCAGTAAACCAATAAACACACCACTTTGTGCAGTACCAACCACATGTCCTTGTTCATGTGGTGCGGCAGCACTCGCAGCATAGGCAATAAGCCCTTGTGTCATTGCTGTCCCCAGTAAGCCCACTGAAAGCATTCCTACCAAAAGAACTACTACGGAATGAGCAGCGGCAACCCCTAGCAATGCAGATACTAAAGCCAGTAATTGTATAGTCATTAATCGACGCCGATTTACAAGATCACCTAATGGCACTAGAAACAATAAGGCTAGGGCACAACCAATTTGTGTGGCTGTTACTACACCACCTATAGCAGCATGGCCAACATTAAAGTCTTTAGCCAATATGTCGAGTAAAGGCTGCGCATAATAGACGTTTGCTACGCTTGCACCACTGGCAATCGCAAACAGAAATATTACACCGCGGGGCATGCCGGAAAGTTGTTTATTATTTTCAGCAGCCGTTTGTGAAGATGTGAGTGAAGTTTTCATAGTCTAAATTTATCCAATCTAGTTTTAAAATGAAACTAGTTGAATATTAGATTGGCTGGTTTTAAAATGCAACTAGATATCTTGTTTCTAATGCTTTGTAAGGAAACTCAATGGTGAACTCTGCATCTGTAAAAGATGAGCCTTGTCCTGTTGCGCGCAGCCTCAATCTCATAGGAGACCGATGGTCACTGCTTATTGTGCGTGATGCTTTTGATGGTATGCGCCGTTTTAAAGATTTTCAGCAGAGCTTGGGAGTGGCACGAAATATTCTTTCTGACCGGCTGAAAAAGTTGGTGGATGCAGGTGTGCTTGTAATGCAAGATGCTTCAGATGGTACGGCTTATCAGGAGTATATATTGACTGCTAAAGGGGAGAGTTTGTTCCCACTAGTGGTCGCTTTACGACAATGGGGAGAGCACAACTTATTTGAAAGTGGTGAGCGCCATTCTCTATTAATTGATAAAAATACAGGTCAGCAAATTCCATTTATGACACCAGTTACAGAAGATGGAAAAGTACTCAAAGCTTTTGATACTCAAGTGCAGAAGGTTAAATAAAGTATTGTTAATAATTTTTGGGCGTAAAAAAGCCCTTGCTCGAAAGCTAAGGGCTTAGTCATTCATTGATCTAGCAATGAACTATATAAGGCTCATCTCATACTGAGGTCAGTATATATGAAAGTGAGTCAATAAAGAAGCTGATCTGTAGCAGATTATCTTGAAGAGCAACAAGCCAAACAACTTTATCAAGAACTTATCAAATTCGCATGTCCTTGAAAGCTATTTGAAGATCCTCTCATTAAGTCAAAAGTTGTCGAAAATTTCCAAACCACTTGGCATGAACAAAGTTTGGCAAAAGAATTGGCTAAAAAATATTTGAGAAGATTGAGAATAAATAGTGTGGTTATAAAATTATCATGGATTGATTAAGAGCTAGGTTTGGTTCTTCAGTCATTTGGATATTATGAAAAGCACTTGGAAGTATGCAGATAAGTTACTCTTTGCCGTTTATAAGAGAAAAATTAATTAAAGAGAGGAATAGATTAAAAAATATGTAATTGCTTAATCTAATAATGTATGTTCTAGAAAAATTAAGTATGATAAGAACGCCCAAAATCTTTAGTTGGTTAAAATAGGATGAAATTTGAATAATTTAGCGATAAATACCGCTCTTCAATCTAATTTAGATGAGGTCAGTTACTCTGAATTTATGAGTGGTTTAGTACAGCCAAAATTTCAATTTAACTATGTAAGTCTATTTTCTAGTGCTGGTATATCTGATTTTGGTCTATCTTTATTAGGTGGAAAATGTGTAGCTGCTTGTGAAATAGATGAGAGCCGTCGTTTAGTACATGAAAAGAATAATTCTGCGAAAGTATTTGGGGATATACGTAAAGAAAAAAATGATTTAATCAAATATGTTAAATCTATCGAAAAAAATATTGATTTAGTTTTTGCTACTCCACCATGCCAAAGCTTTAGTTCAGCAAACTCTAGACGTGGGAAAAATACAGATCCATTAAGTGCCTTAAAAGATGCAAGAAACTTCCTATTTTTTGATGCTTTAGATGTATGTTGTAAATTAAAACCTAAATATATAATTATTGAAAATGTTCCAAATTTTGGGAGACGTTTATTAAAAAATGAGCATGGCACAGTTGGTCATGTTGAAGAGTTTATAAAAGTAATTTTAGCAGAGTATATTGGGCATACATTTGTTAAATGTGTATCTGAGTTCGGGGTTCCACAATCTAGAAAAAGAAGCTTTAGTATCTATATTCGTAAAGATATAGCTCGTAAAAAGAGTATTATTTTTGAAGATATAAGAAATTTTGTAATTGACCAAGATATTAATGCTCCAAAAAATATTATTGAGGCAATTGGACATTTATCACCCTTAGATAGTAAATCAGAATTAACTAATAGCGATCATAGTGATATATTCCATCATGTGCCAGTTCTCAGTGAAAAACATTATTCTTGGATTTCTAATATTCCACCAAATAGTGGTAAATCGGCTTGGGTGAATGCATGTGAAAACTGTGGAGATTTGAATACTCCTATGTTTGAGACTAAATGTATTTCTTGCAATAAATATATTAAAGTCCGACCTCATATTGAAGAGAAAAATGGAACTATTCGAAGTATAAAGGGGTTTAAAACAAGTTATAAGCGGATCAATCCACAGGGATTTTCTTCAGCAATCACAACCAATACTAATGCTTTTAGTAGTGATAATAAATTACATCCTAATCAAAATAGAGTACTAAGTGTTAGAGAGTGCATGTTAATACAAAGTATTCCAAATAATTTTATATGGCCTGAAGAAGTTTTCCATAAATCTATGCACTTAGTTAGAGTAATGGTGGGAGAGGCTCTTCCACCATTGGTTTCTTATAGATTAATGGAAAAGTTACTAAACATTTGAGGTATCTAGCCGCTTCATAATAGCACTTAGATCTGGATTTTTATCTGACATACTTGTTAAGAAGTCTGTCACAGAATCACCTCCTAGTTCACAAATTTGTCTTACTCTTGCATCATTAGCATTTGCATCGGATCCAGCTAATAACGCCGCTAATAACTCCATATGGGTATGTCTAGAATTTAATAAAATATCATTCCATGTCATTGATGTTATGCTTGGAGGGCAATCAACCAATGCCTCTTGAACAAAGCTTCCAGCAACTAAAACCCCTTGAATTTTACAACCTGAAAAACGTTGTCTAATATACATAATATATGATGTTAATTGTTGAATTTCGTTTGCACCGATTGAAAGCTCTGGTCCTTTTAATTCAATTATTAAGTATTCATTTTCAGAGGCGGTGTTTAAGAAAACGAAGTCAGGGCGTGTTTTATCTTCAGGATTTGGTGATAAAAAATGCTTATTGGGAGTAAGCCCTTTCTGCTCAGCCTCAGCGCAAATTTTTTTGAGAGTGGAATTTGCAAAATAATGCTCATATTTATTTCCAATAATCCAAGGAAATTCTTCTAACAATTTCTGTAATTGGGTTTCTTTACCTAGAGTTATTCTGCGAAAAAGTTGAGTAAGAGCATAGACTCGTTGAGAAAATACGACCGCTAAAGATAAACTTTCTGGAACTAGTTCATTTACTAACTGATCAATTAGTTCTGGAAAATTATTACTTTCAAAATTTGATGTTTGGTCCCAAAGGGTCTTAATCAATTTTCTTGCAGGCTCGTGTGTCCAAGCTTTGGCAGTGGCTTCAATTAATTTACCTTGTTGTTCTTCATCTAAATCATTTTCCGGTAAAACTTCAAGTAGTAAATTGCGTAGATGTTTTTTTTCACCTTCAGTAATTGTAGTTTTATCAGGTAATTTTTTCTCAATTTTTTCATCTAAATCTTTTTCAATATTTTCTTTTTTAAATTCATCATATTCTTTAATTCTTTGACGGACAAAAGTTTTACCCCAATCAAAAAAGCTTGGTAGTCCTAAATATCCCCAATCTATAGAAGTACGATCTGTAGATATAATGTCATCTTCAAACTCATCAATCCAATCGGCTTCAATAACACCGTACATATATCTAGTTTTAATCTCTAAACCTTTACTATCAAACGTAAACGGTCTGTCTTGAGCTAACTTGCCATGTGCAAATACGCCAATACCTGATTGGTCTTGAGTCTGTTCTGAACTTGTCACAAAGCCAACCCAGTATTTAATTAATTTTTTCTCTTTAATTTGCTCCTGAGTATCATCTAATAAAGGAGCTCCATTTCTATCGAATTGAGGGATTTCAATATATTCTTCAGACATTCCAGCCGGTGGAGTTCTTAGAATGAAAGGGGGGAGACAATCCTTTTCAGTGAGAGGGGTATCATTAACATACACTGTAAATAATGGGGTATTTAAAGTAACAGTAAATCTTCTGCCTAAAGATTTTTTTAAATTTTCTGTTTCAATAATACGTTTCAAATTCAAATCATGGCATATGATGATTGTGCCTTGTTTTGCTTTTTTTACATTACTAATTCTTTTTGATAGTTTTTCTTGTAATGATGAGTCTAGAGAATTTAAATAGTCTTTAATGCTTTGGTTTTCAAATGAAGCTATATTTTCAGCTATTACTTTTGGAGGATAAACTGATATTAATTCATCATCATTCTGGGAGAGCATATCTTTATAATTCAAAGATAGCCAGTTAATCTTATTTTCTTTATAAGTTACGAGATCAACTTTTCTACCAATTCCGAAAGGGGCTAATTTACCTATACCTTTCCTGCCCATTGGTTTGCGTTTAGCTTTTTCATCGTCTCTTTTTACATTCTTTTTTTTTGCAATAATTAACCAATTATCTATAATTTCTTGGTCACTCATGCTAGTTCCATCATCTGTGGCTATAATAGCAATAGGTGATCCATTTTTTGCAACTATATCAATCCATGAGTTTTTTGCTTCAGCATCCCAAGAATTGGAAACCAATTCGGCTATTACATTTGTAGGTTTATTTTGATAAAGTTTTAAACCTAAATGTTCAATAATATTGTGTGAGTATTTTAATACATAAGCGGTCATTTAAATAAAACCCATTTGAATATTTTACTAAACATCCCTATATGATCCATAGACTTTCTAACCTATTTACACTCTTCGACGAGCTTTATGGTTTTTTCGCGCCATTTAAGATTTAAGGGTTCTAAATATACTGTTACTCTGCTATTACCTTGAGTATCATCATTGCCAACACTGATAATCAAATTACCTGTTTTTAAATAACTTATTTGAAAGTCAGGATTTATGTATATTTTAACATCTAGTCGAAAATGTGAAAATATCTATTTTAAAATAATAAATAAATTATAACTATTTTTGTCACATTTATTTTTTAAATAATTTTTTTAATTTTATTGCAGCAGGAATGAAGTCTGCCATAGTTCCATATTTTCATCTACTAATAAATTATATAAGGCTTATCTCATAGTGAGATTGATATAGGAAATTTAGCCACCAAAGAGGGCGGTGTTGCAGCAGAATATAAAGTATTTCTTTTATATGATTTCGATTAGTCAAAGCTAACTAACAGACAATAAAAAACCACCTAATTCTTTCGAATTAAGTGGTTTTTGAATTTTGGAGCGGGAAACGAGACTCGAACTCGCGACCCCAACCTTGGCAAGGTTATGCTCTACCAACTGAGCTATTCCCGCAAT
>Ga0157359_1000317_pt1 | contig 16757 bp, 15 predicted proteins | sample AttcapACBM3_FD_111482 | JGI IMG/M metagenome (GOLD analysis project Ga0157359, IMG submission 111482) | Fungus gardens microbial communities from leaf cutter ant in Botucatu, State of São Paulo, Brazil - Atta capiguara ACBM3 | ecosystem: Host-associated > Fungi > Mycelium > Unclassified ...
ATTTTAACTGTCTACGTGCATGTTTTAGAGCCGTGCGCAGGCCTTCTTCAAGAGTCGGGTGATAAAAAGGCTTTTCTAAAATGTCATTTAAAGATAATTCCTCACCAATGATCCAGCTTAATAAAGGTAGATATGATTTTACATAATCCCTTATATTGCTAATTATTTTATGCAGCATAATAAAACCAATTAATTATAGACGGGTCTAAAATAGAAAATGTTAGAGTCTATTGAAGTTTCACAATTTATCAATCAATCTCCTCAAAAAGTTTGGGAAGCTATAACATCTCCTGAACTTCTCCAGCAATGGTGGGTTAAGGGGAATATTCAACCTAATATTGGCCATCAATTTACTCTAGATATGGGCAGTTTTGGTCAGCAGCTTTGTTTGGTTACATTAGTTGAGAAAGAACTTTTATTTGAGTATGTATTTGCTATTGGAGTACTTGATACCACCATTAGATGGCAATTAACCCCTCAAGAAAATGGTACACTTTTGCAGCTTAGTCATTCGGGTTTTAATATGGATTCTTCAGTTGGGCAACAGGCTTTTATTGGGATGGGAAAAGGTTGGCCGCAAATCTTAAATCGAATTGAGTCTGTAATTTCTTATAATAAATAAGTAAGGGGAATGAGGATTTCTCTTTTCACCTTGCAGTGTTTAGATGATCTACTAGAGGTTTAATTAAGTAGATTGGAGAAGGGTGAAAACATTAAAATCTATAAGAAGATTGAAAATTGATCTATCAAAAGAATATTATAAAACTATAAAAAATTAGAAAGTGGGAAAAAGATATGGAATATAAAGGAAGTTGTCACTGTGGACAGGTGAAGTTTGCTATAGAAGGTGAATTATCAGAAGCTTTATCTTGTAATTGTTCGATCTGCCAAAAGAAAGGATCTTTGCTTTGGTTCTTACCGAGCCAGAAAGTCAAGGTTACTTTAGAAAAACCTGATATTTTAGGGACTTACAATTTTAATAAACATGTGATTAACCATCACTTTTGTAAAAAATGTGGTATTCATCCCTATGCTCAAGGCGTAGATGCTGAAGGTAATTCTATTTTTGCTATTAATATTCGCTGTATAGATGGTATAGATTTAGAGAGTATAAAAATAAATTATTTTGATGGGCGGTCAGTTTAATAAATATAAGGATTTATTTAATGGCAACTAAAAAACAATTAATTCCAAAGCAGATAGAAGCCTTCATGGAGTTATTAAAAGATAGATTTGAAGAGAATTCACACCGTCATCAAGAAATAAGTTGGAGTCATGTGGAAACTAAACTTATTAAGTTTCCTGAAAAAATATGGTCATTGCAAGAAATGGAAAATACGGGAGGAGAGCCCGATGTGATTGCTTATGATCAAATCAAAGATGAATATTTGTTTGTGGATTGCTGCTCTGAGACTCCTAAGGGGCGCCGAAGTCTCTGTTATGATCGCGAGGCTTTAGAATCTAGAAAAGATTATCCACCTAAAAATAATACGATAGATATAGCTAAAGAAATGGGAATCGAACTTTTGACCGAGGAACAGTACCATTTTTTACAACAAATTGAAGAATTTGATCTTAAAACATCAAGTTGGCTTGCAACTCCAGATCAAATTCGTCAATTGGGTGGAGCACTTTTTGCAGACCGTCGCTATGGTCGCGTTTTTGTCTATCATAATGGAGCGCAGTCGTATTATGCAGCTCGTGGATTTCGTGGTTGTTTGAGAGTATAGATGTTGTACTCAATTTAAAATAATTCTGTTTGATGCTTTTTGCCAAAAAGTTGGAGCTTCTTGCAACTTTTGGTAGAGCGGAAACATGACAAGATATGCTCTGGAATTAAATAAAAACATCAGGATATCTCAAAATGCAACTCAATCCGATTTACTATAATGAACAACACTTTGCTTTTGCTGATAATGTCCGTCGATTTGTACAAAAAGAAATAGCACCTTTCGTTAATGAGTGGGATGAGGCAGAGACATTTCCACGAGAACTTTATAAAAAAGCTGCTGAGATTGGGTTGTTGGGATTAGGTTTTTCGGAGGAATATGGTGGTATTCCAGATGCCGATCCATTTTATTCACTGCTTGCTGGTATAGAAATGGCTCGTGCCGGTTCAGGTGGGGTACATATCTCTCTTATGGTACATACGATTGGCGCACCACCTATTCAGCACTTTGGCAGTGAAGAATTAAAAGCTAGAGTTCTCCCAAGTATTATTTCGGGTGAAAAAATTTCTGCTTTAGCAATTACAGAACCAGGTGGTGGTTCAGATGTTGCTGCATTACAAACTAAAGCCGTTCGCGAAGGTAATTATTATATCGTTTCTGGTGAGAAGACATTTATCACGTCAGGTATTCGTGCAGATTACTATACGGTTGCAGTGCGTACAGATCCTACTAAAACTGGCGCTGAAGGCATTTCAATGTTGTTGATTGATGCACACAGCGAAGGTATTACTAAAACACCTTTAAAGAAAATGGGCTGGTGGGCATCGGATACTGCTCATTTACATTTTGACCAAGTACGAGTTCCTGCATCAAATCTTCTTGGTAAAGAAAATGCTGGTTTTAAAGTCATTATGAATAACTTTAATATGGAGAGGTTCTTCTTGGGAGTAGTCGCTTATGGATATGCGTTAGTCTGTTACGAAGAAGCGTTAGACTGGGCACAACAACGTAAAACTTTTGGTAAGCGATTAATAGATCATCAAGTGGTTCGTCATAAATTGGTAGATATGGCAACGCAATTAACCTCAACACGAGCACTACTTGAAGAAACTGCATGGAAAATGACTCAACCAAAATTACAGGGGCCTGAGCTAGTGGCGCAAATCTCAATGCTTAAAAATGTGGCTACTCGAACCATGCAGTTTTGTGCCGATGCAGCTGTTCAAATGCTGGGCGGTATGGGATTTATGCGCGGAACCAAATCTGAACGTATTTACCGTGAAGTGAAGGTCAATATGATTGGTGGTGGTGCTGAAGAAATTATGAAAGATTTGATTAGTAAACAGTTGGGTTATTAATTTAACAAAGGTGGTTGTTGGGCCACCTTTTTACTTCAGCGCCATTTCCCAAACCATTTCAGTTAATTCATCAATTTTGACTTTGCCTTCAGATTTATACCAAGTTACGGTCCAAGAAATCGCACCACCGACTAATCGTCGCCAAATAAAAGCATCATGCTTTATTTTGCCCTGAGTACGTAACTTTTCAATCACATCCAGCCAGATTTGCTCGTATTCATTGCGCATTTTCAAAAGATAATCTTGTTTTTCTTTTGAAAGAGCAAACCATTCGTATACCAAAACAGCCATTGCCGCACCGGTGTCGCCGGTAATTGAGATAAGTTCGGTTTTAATGAGAGCACGTAATTGTTGTTCTGGATGAGTAGATTGCTGCGCTGCATCTTTTAAACGAGCAAGATTGTAAATGATAGTTTGCTCCATCACGTGAGCGAGGATGTCATCTTTACTTTTGAAGTGATGGAATAAGCTTCCCGATTGAATTCCAATAAATTGAGCCAGTTCACGAACAGTGGTTTTGTCATAACCTTGTTTATGAAATAAGTATGCCGCGCCTTGTAGTAAACGGCCACGAGGACTGTCATCAAAACAAGAGATAGTTGGAATCTGTTCAATTGAAGTCGCAATCATACGAAAGCTAAATCCTTTATATAAAAATACTTAACAGAAAAAATTGCCAAATTTCACTCTGCTTTCACTAGATTGTTAAATTTGGCAGTTTTAGTCAATTTCACAATAACATTTTGCTCTTTACAAACCAAGCGCTTGCTTGGTAATGTTGAGTGTAATTTTTAAACAAAATAATGAGAAATAAAATGGCAAGTGATCAGCAGGATGATAAGCGTGTCGTAAAAATAGGTTGTGCCTCAGGTTTTTGGGGAGATACTAATACTGCTGCTTTCCAATTAGTACATTTAGCTGATATTAATTATTTGGTTTTTGATTATTTGTCAGAAATCACCATGTCGATTATGGCAAAAGCGAAGATGATGGAACCAAAGCATGGCTATGCTTTGGATTTTGTCAGTCGGGTGATGGCGCCTCTACTTAAAAAAATTGCAGAAAAAAAGATTAAGGTAATTAGTAATGCGGGTGGAGTTAATCCATTGGCTTGTCGGGATGCCTTGCAAAAGATAATTAAAGAATATGGTCTAGATCTGAAAGTTGCGGTGGTTTTAGGTGATGATCTTTTGGCGCAACATGAGCAACTCAAGCAGCAAAATATTCAAGAAATGTTTAGCGGGGAAGCTTTGCCAGAACAGGTGGCGAGTAGTAATGCTTATTTAGGAGCTGTCGCAATTCGTGACGCTTTAGACTTAGGTGCAGATATTGTGATTACCGGTCGAGTCGTAGATTCGGCAGTAGTGCTTGCCCCTTTACTTCATGAATATCAATGGTCTTTAGATGACTATGATAAATTGGCACAAGGTTCCTTGGCTGGGCATGTGATTGAATGTGGAGCTCAATGTACGGGTGGTAATTTTACTGATTGGCGCTTGGTTCAGGGTTTCGACAATATGGGCTTCCCCGTGGTTGAAGTGAGTGAAGATGGTTCATTCGTTGTGACCAAACCACAGGGAACAGGCGGTCTGGTTTCTACCGCCACGGTTGCTGAACAAATCGTTTATGAAATTGGTAATCCTCAAGCATATTTACTACCTGATGTGATTGCGGATTTTAGTCAGGTACATTTGGAGCAAGTCGGAAAACATCGAGTCCGTGTGACGGGTGCCAAAGGACAAGCACCGACAGCTCAATATAAAGTCAGTGCGACTTATCCAGATGGCTATCGCGTTTTAGTCAGTTTTCTTATAGCAGGACGTGAGGCACCACAAAAAGCACAAGTGATTGCTGATGCGATTTTGACGAAATGCGAACGTGTTTTAGCAATGCGTTCGGTGCCGTCATTTAGTGAAAAGTCGGTTGAGATTTTAGGTATTGAAAGTACCTATGGAGCACATGCCCAAACATTAAATAGCCGTGAAGTTGTGGTCAAAATTGCTGTAAAACACATGTTTAAAGAAGCATGTATGTTCTTTGCATCTGAAATAGCTCAGGCCTCTACAGGTATGGCTCCAGCCTTGGCAGGAATTGTCGGAGGCCGACCAAAAGCATCGCCAGTCATTAAATTATTTTCATTTTTAATTGATAAAGATCAAGTTAATGTCGAAATCGATTTTGAGGGGCATCGCTATCCAGTTGAAATTCCTCGGAGTAGTTCTACAGAGCAATTCACTAGTTTAGCGATAGGTGAAAGTGCGGTTTATCAAGGGAATGAAATAGAAATTCCTCTGATTGAAATTGCGCATGCCCGCAGTGGTGATAAAGGCAATCATAGCAATATCGGGGTGATTGCGCGTAAAGCAGAATATTTACCGTGGATTCGTGTAGCACTGACTGAACAGACTGTTGCAAGCCATATGCAACATGTTTTGGATGCTGAGAATGGACGTGTAATTCGTTATGAGTTACCGGGTTTAAATGCACTGAATTTTATGTTGGAAAATGCCTTGGGCGGTGGTGGTGTTGCAAGTTTACGTATTGACCCACAAGGTAAAGCTTTTGCACAGCAACTATTGGATATGCCTGTCAAAGTTCCGGCACACCTTTTAGAAAAATAAAATGAATGGATGAAACAAAGATGAGTTATCAATCAATTTTTAGACCAGATGCTTTTGCTAATAAAGTCATTATTGTGACGGGTGGCGGCTCTGGAATTGGTCGTTGTACTGCACATGAGCTTGCTGCCCTTGGTGCTCAAGTCGTTATTACAGGGCGCAAAATTGAAAAATTGGAAAAGGTGAGCCAAGAAATTATAGAAGATGGGGGGCTGGTTCATTTCATTGTGTGTGATAACCGTGAAGAAGAACAAGTGAAAAATATGATTGCCGAAGTAATTGAAAAATTCCGTAGGCTGGATGGGCTGGTAAATAATGCGGGTGGCCAGTTCCCGTCAGCTTTAGAGAATATTTCGGCGAATGGTTTTGATGCAGTCGTGCGTAATAACTTGCATGCAACTTTCTATTTAATGCGTGAAGCTTATAACCAATGGATGGCAAAACACGGCGGTAGTATTGTCAACATGACTGCAGATATGTGGGGCGGGATGCCAGGAATGGGACATTCTGGAGCTGCGCGTTCGGGGGTTGATAACTTAACAAAAACAGCATCGGTTGAGTGGGGCAGATCTGGTGTTCGTGTAAATGCGGTAGCACCAGGATGGATTGTGTCATCTGGTATGGATAATTATAGCGGTGATTTTGCTAAAGTGATTATTCCAAGTCTTGCTGGCAATGTACCTTTAAAACGTATGGGAACTGAGTCGGAAGTTTCATCGGCAATTTGTTATTTACTATCCGATGCAGCGGCTTTTGTGTCAGGTGTGACGTTACGTATTGATGGTGCTGCATCACAAGGAACACGCATGTATCCACTAGCTGAGGCGACAAATAGTCAATCTTATAATGGTTTCCATCGTGCATTTATTCCTGAAATTTTTAAAAAGGATGAAGCTGGAAAAGCAGAGCAATGCTCTGCCCAGCTGCAAGACGACAAGCTAGGCTTGGAGTGAGGAATAACGATGACAATTCTTCCATCAGAGATTACAGTAGGCAGTGAACAGTATCAAAACAATAAAGAAGTATTACTTGCTCAGTTGAATGAAGTACGTGCAATTCAGCAAAAAAGTATTGAAAAGTCATATGCTGCCAAACCGAAGTTCGATAAAAAGGGCAAGATTTTGCCGCATGAGCGTGTACGATTGTTGCTCGATGCAGATTCACCTTTTGTTGAGCTTTGTGGCTTGGTTGGCTACAACATGCATGATGACAAGGATGGCTCCGAAGCAGGTGGTGGCGTAATTGCTGGTATTGGTTTTGTCAGTGGTGTGCGTTGTCTGGTCTCTGCAAGTAATAGCGCGATTAAAGGCGGGACCATGTCACCTATGGGTGTACAAAAAACGTTGCGTTTGCAAAAAATTGCATTGGAACAAAAGCTTCCGCTGATTACGCTGACCGAAAGTGGCGGAGCCAACTTAAATTATGCTGCTGAAGTATTTACTTATGGCGGCATGACCTTTGCCAATCAGGCTCGTCTATCTGCAGCAGGTATTCCGCAGCTTGCTGTGGTACATGGTAATGCAACGGCGGGTGGTGCTTATCAACCTGGTCTTTCTGATTATGTCATTGCTGTGCGTAAGCAAACCGAGATGTTGCTTGCAGGCCCACCTTTACTTTTGGCAGCTACTGGCGAAGTAGCAACGGCTGAAGAATTAGGCGGAGCAGAGATGCATACGCAAATTGCAGGAACCGCAGAGTATTTAGCCGAAAATGATGCTGATGGTATTCGAATTGCACGTGAAATATTTGAACATTTGAACTGGAAAGAGCAAATCAAGCCAGTTGATATCGCCTATAAAGAACCTCGTTATGATACTGAGGAACTGATAGGTGTCATTCCAAGTGATCCTAAACAGCCATTCAATATGAAAGAGGTGGTTGCTCGTATTATTGATGATTCGGATTTTCTGGAATTTAAACAGGAATATGATGATTTAACAGTATGTGGTTGGGCAAAAATTGGTGGATTACATATAGGTATTATTACCAATAATGGTCCGATTACGCCTCAAGGGGCAGCGAAAGCAGCTCAGTTTATACATCTGTGTGAACAGACCAAACGTCCATTATTGTTCTTGCATAACACCACAGGTTTTATGGTGGGAACTGATGCCGAGCAAAATGGCATTATTAAGCATGGCTCAAAATTGATCCAAGCGGTTGCCAATTGTACCGTACCTAAAATTTCAATCGTTGTGGCAGGGTCGTATGGTGCTGGCAACTACGCCATGTGTGGTCGAAGTCTATCGCCAGACTTTATTTTTGCTTGGCCCAATTCACACGTTGCTGTAATGGGAGCCGCACAAGCTGGAAAGGTGCTGCGTATTGTTGCTGAAGGAAAGCAAAAAGCTTCAGGTCAGGATCCCAATCCTCAAATGCTCGATTTTCTTGAGCAAAGTACGGCTATGAAATTGGAGCAGCAGTCTACCGCGCTTTTTAATACGGCCATGCTACATGACGATGGCATTATTGACCCAAGAGATACCCGAAAATTATTAATTTTCCTTTTACAAACCATTTATGAAGCTCAGCAAAGAGAGTTGAGTCCGACTCGTTTTGGTGTATCTCGTTTTTAATCAACATTCACCGCAATTAAAAAAAATAATAGGAATAACACAATGAAATTTACTGCTGAACATGAAGCACTGCGCCGTACAGCTCGTCAATTTGTTGAAAATGAGCTGAATCCACATATTCCAGAATGGGAAGCTGAAGGGCATTTCCCAATCCATGAAGTATTTAAGAAGATGGGTGATCTTGGTTTATTAGGAATTTGTAAGCCAGAAGAAAATGGCGGTTTAGCTCTAGACTATTCTTATAACCTTGTAGTCGCTGAAGAAATTGGCTATGCAGCTTGTGGTGGCGTGCCTTTGGCGATTGGTGTGCAAACCGATATGGCAACACCAGCTTTAGCCCGTTTTGGTAGTAAAGAATTACGTGATGAGTTTTTAACACCAGCGATTGCCGGGGAGTATGTGGCATCAATTGCAGTGTCAGAAGTGCATGCCGGTTCAGACGTTGCTGCTATTAAAACCACAGCAAAAAAAGATGGCGATGACTACGTTATTAATGGCAGCAAAATGTGGATTACTAACTCATTGCAGGCCGACTTCTTTTGTCTTTTAGCCAATACGTCTGATGATAAACCACACGTTAATAAGTCGATGATTATTGTGCCCGCAAAAACTAAAGGGATTAGTTTTTCAGAGCCACTTAATAAATTAGGGATGCGTTCAACCACTACTGCACAAGTTTATTTCGATGATGTACGTGTACCACAACGTAATTTAGTGGGTGTTGAAGGCATGGGCTTTATGATGCAGATGATGCAATTTCAGGAAGAACGCCTATGGGCTTGTGCTAATGCAATTGGTGGGTTAGAAAATTTAATCCAGAAGACGATTGCCTATACCAAAGAACGAACCACTTTCGGCCAGCCACTCATTAATAACCAATATATCCATTTCCGCTTTGCCGAGCTCATGACCGAAGTGGAAGCACTTAAAGCGCTGACTTATCAAGCGTGTGAACAGCATATTGCTGGTGAAGATGTGACCAAGCTGGCATCTATGGCAAAACTTAAAGCTGGACGTTTAACTCGTGAAGTTGCCGATAGTTGTCTGCAATACTGGGGTGGTAACGGCTTCATGTGGGATAACCCAGCATCGCAGTTGTATCGTGATGGCCGCTTAGGGTCAATTGGCGGAGGAGCAGATGAGATTATGCTGGGGATCATTTGTAAGTTGATGGATATCTTGCCAAAAAAGCAAAAATAAGGAATACGCCATGACACTTTCAGCATCTCTAGAAGCTTTAGATATTGATGACAGCATTCAATTGGAACAAGACGGCTATATTTTATACCTTTGGTTAAATCGGCCAGAGAGCCGTAATGCCATGAACTTGAATATGGTTAAGGCGATTCAACAAGTCTTTACCGCCATTCGAGATGATCTTTCAATTCGTGCAGTCATTATCCGTGGCGAAGGCGGAACTTTTTGTGCAGGTGGTGACATTAAAGATATGGCTGCTTTACGTGTTGAAGCAACCAATATCGGTAGTCTACAACCTTATGCTGATTTTAATCGTCGTTTTGGTGCCATGCTTGAGCAAGTTGAAATTGCCCCGCAGACAGTTGTGGTGATTTTGGAAGGTGCGGTGTTAGGTGGAGGTTTTGGTCTAGCATGTGTTTCCGATGTTGCCATCAGCCGTGACAATACTCAGTTTGGTTTACCTGAAACTGGACTTGGTGTGATTCCTGCGCAAATTGCTCCTTTTGTGGTGAAACGTATTGGTCTGACTCAGGCACGTCGACTTGCTTTACTCGGCATGCGTTTTGATGGACAGATGGCGCTTAGCCTCGGTGTTGTACATCAGATTGCACATAATGAAATGGAACTTGAGCAAGCTTTACAAGAAACCATTCAACACATTAAACGTGCTGCACCAGAAGCTTCACGTGTGACTAAAGCACTACTACATCGAACATTCAATGAGCCTTTGAGTGGTTTACTAGACGATGCTGCACAGCAGTTTGCTCAAGCAGTGGGTGGCACCGAAGGACAAGAAGGAACGATAGCTTTTATCCAAAAACGTTTGCCGAATTGGGCTATTGATTAATAAAAATAAGGATAAAAAACAATGAAATTTTCAAAAGTATTGATTGCCAATCGTGGTGAAATTGCAGTTCGAGTCATACAAACAGCTAAAGCAATGGGTTATCAAACTGTCGCAGTTTATTCCGATGCTGACCGTAATGCACGCCATGTGCAAGAGGCAGATGAAGCTGTTTATATTGGAGCATCTAAGGTATCTGAGTCTTATCTTTCTATTACTAAAATAATAGAGGCTTGTAAAAAAACAGGTGCAGATGCCATTCATCCTGGTTATGGTTTTTTATCCGAAAATACCGATTTTGCTCAAGCATGTATCGATAATCAGATTACCTTTATTGGTCCCACAGCCTCAGCAATTGAACTTATGGGAAGTAAACGGCTTTCAAAAATTGCCATGATTGAAGCAGGTGTGCCTTGTGTGCCAGGCTATGAAGGTGATCGTCAAGACCTTGAATATTTAGCAACACAAGCCGAGCAAATTGGTTTGCCCATTATGGTAAAAGCTTCTGCGGGTGGTGGTGGCCGTGGCATGCGTTTAGTGGAGCACTCCCCTGAGTTAATTGAAGCTTTACAAACTGCACGTTCGGAAGCTGAAAATGCATTTGGTTCTGGCGAGCTCATTTTAGAAAAAGCAGTTATCGCTCCGCGTCATGTCGAAATTCAGATTTTTGGTGATACTCATGGCAATTATGTCTATTTATTTGAGCGTGATTGTTCAATCCAGCGCCGTCACCAAAAGGTTGTTGAGGAAGCACCATGTCCAGTTATGACGCCTGAATTGCGTCAGCAAATGGGAGAGGCAGCTGTAGCTGCAGCTAAAGCATGTGTTTATGTGGGGGCAGGTACGGTTGAGTTTTTACTTGATGCATCGGGTGCATTTTATTTTTTAGAAATGAATACCCGTTTGCAGGTTGAGCATCCTGTCACTGAGTTAGTCACAGGGTTAGATTTGGTTGAATGGCAGTTACGTGTGGCTAATGGTGAGCAATTGCCTTTGCTGCAACATGAGTTGAGCTTAAGTGGGCATGCAATTGAAGTGCGTTTGTATGCAGAAGATCCACGTCAGAATTTCTTACCACAAACAGGTCAAGTTCTTTGTTGGCAGCCTGCATCTTTACCAAATGTGCGTATAGACCACGGTATGTTAGCAACTGATCAAGTTAGCCCTTTTTATGATCCGATGGTTGCGAAAGTTATTGCGTACGGTAAAACCCGTGAAGATGCGATTCGCTTACTTGCTCGTGCAGTGGATGATTGTGTTCTACTAGGTGTAAACAGCAATAAACAGTTTTTAGTGAATTTACTGCGTCACCCTATTGTTGTAGCAGGAGATACCAATACGGCATTTATTCAGCAGCATTTCCAAAACGATAGCAGTCTACATAAGCAGGCTCTATCTTTAGAAACCTTAGCGATTGCTGCGGCATTATTTAGTCAAACTCATGCTGCTGTGCCATGGCAAACAGGGCTTGGTGTACCTTTACCATTAAAGCTTAAATATGATGATCAATACATCCAAGTACAGCTTTCATCTGTAAATAACAAGTATACGGTGCAACTCTGCGATCAAACTATTTGTATTAAAGTTCTTGATAAAACAGCAGAGCAATTGATTTATTTAGTTGATGGTGTGCGGCGCCGTGTTCAATATATATTAAATGGTGATCAGCTTTATTTAGACCGAGATAATGGCAATGTTGCAATTCGTAACGTAACTTATGCTGCCCCAGAAATAGCTGATGTGGCGGGTGATGGCAAAATTCGTGCTCCGATGGATGGCGCTGTAGTGAATATCTTGGTTAATAAAGGTGATCAGGTGGTCAAGGGGCAAACCTTATTAGTACTGGAGGCCATGAAAATTCAGCAACAGATTAAATCTGATGTCGATGGGGTGGTCGATGATGTTTTAGGACAGCAAGGCCAACAGGTAAAAAAGCGACAAATGTTATTTACCATCCAGATTTAATAAAAAATACCGCGATAGATCGCGGTATTTTTTGGCTAGAAGAGATGGGTTATTCTCCATCTGCTTCAGCAATGACCTGACTTGCTTTTTTCAAGCTATAAAGTAGTTGCCCTAAAAGCACCTCTTTATTACTTAATGTGACCATCACCATGGGATGATTCATAGCTGGGATAGCCGTCAAAATGGCTTTACCATTATCTGCATCTAAGGTGATGTTATTACAGCCAGTGAGTTGAATCTCTTTTAAAAATGCAGTCACCATGGCCAAAATTGAACTACTTACGGCCGCTAACTTTGTCGTGTTGTGATAGTTCTTATGGCTTACAGTTGCCAATTCGAAACCGTCTGAAGAACAGATCATCACAAAATCTACACCACGTGTATTCATTAGAATATTATGAGCTTCACTTTTTGCCAGTTGTAGGAGTTGTGTTGGTGCGGTTCGTTTTTGAACTGGAATACTAAGCATGATCATTCCCCTGCGATGCTACGCCTATCTTGACTTCAAGTGATGCAATTAATGATTCAACCATCATTAAAACTTGTTCTTGTTCTCTTGCATCAATAAAAAACAGCGGATGTTGAAGTTCATTGACTGTTAACCAATTACGATATTGGTGGAGGGAAGATTCTTTATTTTCATCTACATGCGTAATACCAATTGCAATATTATCATTATAGTTTTTAAAGGTGTCCAGATAGCGTTCTAACTCAGCAACTGGATTGGAACTGTTGTGGTCTAAGAGTAGGATAATACCGATTGCACCCTCACAAATAACCGACCAGATAAAATCAAAACGACTTTGTCCGGGTGTTCCGTATAGTCCAATTTTTATACCGTCATCTAGCGTGATTTCACCGTAATCAATCCCAACAGTAGTTTGCGATTTTTGGTGGCTTTGTACATCTGTGTTAAATGCTTCTGTTGCCAAAATTGGGATTTCAGAAAGCGATTTAATCGCTTCTGTTTTTCCAGCCCCCATACTGCCTGCAAAGACAATTTTATATTGCTGTATAATCATAACGTTCCTTAAAGACCAAAACGGCGTCTAATTTTCCCTATAAAATTTTTAAAAAAATGATTTTCTGTATTTGAGCTTTCTGAATGAAGCTTAGGTGAGTAAGAACATTTATTTGCAGCAACGTATTGACCGTTATTAGCTATTAAACAAGCCGTAATAAAGCGTAAAACAACATCAATAGGTTGGTTGAGCTGTTTAGCAACGTCAGTAACTTTTGCTCCTTGTATAAAACAGGCCGAGAGCTGAAGGCTAACTTTTCTAGACTCTTGTTGATAGGGCTGTGGCCAATGATCAATTTTGAAATATCCATCAATTGACGCTAAATTTTCAAAATCTTTTGAAGCCCAGATGAGATTCCATAACCAGTCTTGTAAGTAATAATCTTTTTTTCGAGAAACTTTAATAAAATCTGAAGTTTTAGCAAAAGCAAAATTAAAACTCATATTGGTCTGTGGTTTTTGACGAGAAGGTTCTAACCAGGCAACTTGAGTTCTGTTATCAATAATAGCGAGAGTACCTTTATCATCAAATAGATGTAATTTAGTATGTTCTGGGCTATGCAAATTTCTTATAAATTGTTCATCTATGAGTGCTCTTTCATTGAGCAAAGCTGGAGATGCACTAAGACCAGCAGATTTTAAAGAAGATAATAAGTTCGTTTGTAGCCAAGCAAGTAAAAGTTCAGATTTTTCTAAAGGAAAGTGTAAAGTATGTTCATGAATGGCATTTCCATTATTTGAAGGTGTTTTCGTAATTTTTAAATAAGGAAATTTTTTCTTCTGAAGAATATTCTGAATATTATCTGCATCAAAAAAGTTTTCATTAATGAGTAATAAATCAATTTGATCGCTAGAAATATTAACCCAGTTAATACCATACTGATTAGGTGTTAAATTTCGAATTACAATTTTTAATTCATCTGAAGTTTTTAAGCTTAAACCAGAAACTGCAATATTTATACAATGCCTATCCATAGTATCATTTTAAATTTTTATTAAATAATAATAATGATTTTTTATATGCTCTTTATAATGTATATAAAGAGCATAAAATATACCAATTAACTAAAATCGAGTTCTTTTTCAAATGACTTTAACTCATGACGAGCCATAGCCAGATTTGATTTAGTGCGATCAAGAACCAAGTAAAGGAATAAATTATTATTACTTTCTAAAGGGCGAATTAGGTGATAAGCCTTACCTAAGGTAATTAAAATATCTTCAATATTATCATTTAATTTCAAAGCATTAGCGATATTTCGCTTTGCTCGAATAACCTCTGTATTTCCAGCTGCTGCTAATTCTAAATCAATTTCCCCACCACCTTGTGTTGCAAGTGATAATCCACTTTCTGAGTCAACAAGTGCAGATGCAATAAAACCATCAATTTCAGTTAAGCTATCTAAAGAAAGTTTAGCCATTTTTTTATCTCTCATGATTATAAAATTATAGTTACTACTTTTTCCTTAAAAGTAGTTAAAAATCATTATATTTCTGCTTAAGTTGAAGTCAACAAATCAAGTGAAGATTAAAATTGTTGTTTGGGTAAATAACTGACCAAAAATGTCAGTCTATAAAAAATATTATAAGATTATTTTTACATTATACTTTTAATAATGTGCTCAGGTTTACATAATATAATTTTTATCTTAAATAAAATAATTGTAATAGAATGTTAAAATAATATTGAATAATAAATTATACTTATTTAAATAAAAAAAGAGGAACAAGTGGTTCCTCTTTTAATATGCATTATAAAATTAAACTAGATGTGTATAAAAACAATAGAGATAACCTAAAATTGCTAAAGCGACCAATGGAGCAATAACTTTTGACCATGTAGGAATAAAAGTCTCGATCGGTTGTTCTTCAACATGTAAATCATCATGATGTGGTTGGGCTTGGTGAACCATTTGATTGAACTCCTTCATTGTTGCGTCCAATGATAGCTCTTCTTGCTCAACAGGTTTAGAACCAATTAATTCTGTTAGATGGTTTGTTGACCAAACCCAATCATCAGCTTGTCCTGATAAATGTTCCACTTGTCCCAAAATTAATTCTTTTAAGCCGTTTTGGCCAAAACCACCAGTTTCATCAAGTTGATTAAGCTCTGTTAACTGTAATGTTAGGATTTCAGAGATACTTTGTTCAAGCTCAGCATTTTTTAACATTGACTGATTGTGCTTAGACGTAGTCAGATGGCGAGCAACTTCTTGAATGTATAATGGATCAGCAGTCTTGATCTCATGATAAATTTTATTGTCATTTTGGCGCCATAAACTAATGAGCTTGCCAAGGGTGAGCACATTTACTTCATCAATCAGCTTATTTTTTTCATTGGCTGGATATTGATTTAAAAGCTGAGGCTTTTGAATTTTTATTTGCTCAGCAAAGTATTGGACTAAATCAAATGCCATACTTTATTCCTCTAAAATTAATCTAAAATTCTTAGTGTTGGCTTTTTCTTGGTTGGTTCAGTTGGTTCTTGTGCTTCTGACTCTACCGCCGTCTGTTGAACAGGTGCTACATTGGCATATTCTTCTGGATCAAAGAATAAACCTTGGCCATTTTCGCGTGCATACATCCCTAAAACTGCCTGAATAGGGACGTAAATATCTTTAGATACACCGCCAAAACGTGCTGAAAAAGTAATAGCATCATTACTAATAAGTAACTGATGTACAGCATGTGGCACAATATTTAAAACAATCTGACCATCTTTCACAAATTGTTGAGGTACTTCAGTATGCGGCTGTGTTGCATCAACTAATAAATAAGGTGTGAGCTGGTTATCGCAAATCCATTCATAGATTGCGCGAGCAAGATAAGGACGTGTAGGGGTTAATTCAATAGTTTGCTCAGACATATCACACTATTCCATATTTAATTGTTCATTGTAACGGGTTTTCTCTTGGGGCGTCATTGATTTAACAAAAGAAGGGCGGCTAAAGATACGTTTACAGTACAAAAATATAGGCCGACACTGCTGCTTTGGTAAATCAATTCCCATGCTATTCAGCCTCACAAAAATTGGGGCAAGCATACAATCCAAAATTGAAAAATTTTCGGACATAAAATAAGGGAAATGCTGAAATAGGGGGGTAAGTGAAATTAAGGTATCACGTAATTCTTTTTGGGCTTTTAGTTTTTGTTCTACATTTAAAGTATCGGCATGTTTGAGCATATGATCAGCTAACTTGAACCAGTCATTTTCAAGACGCCAAATATATTGGCGTTGCTCTGCACGTGTCATAGGAGCATCGGCATAGAGTTTATTCTGACGATATCGATCATCGAGATATTCAGCAATAATCGGCGCCGAAAATAATTTAAGGTTTTGCTCAACTAGCATTGGCAATTGGTTATAGGGGTTTAGACTTGCTAAATCCTCATCTTCGTGATCAGTTACGATCAATTGATATTTAATTTGTTTTTCTGCTAATAAGAAACGAATCCAGTGAGAACGGAAATCATCAGCATGACTGTAAAGGGTAATCCCCTGAATAGA
>Ga0157359_1000319_pt1 | contig 16739 bp, 12 predicted proteins | sample AttcapACBM3_FD_111482 | JGI IMG/M metagenome (GOLD analysis project Ga0157359, IMG submission 111482) | Fungus gardens microbial communities from leaf cutter ant in Botucatu, State of São Paulo, Brazil - Atta capiguara ACBM3 | ecosystem: Host-associated > Fungi > Mycelium > Unclassified ...
CTGTTCAGGTTCTGCCACACCCATTTCCACTGAGCGGATCTCATTCAGGCCATTTTTCAATGCCCCATCTAACAGTGCATTGAGCTTATCGACCTGACGCAACGTCACCTGAACCTGGCGCACCGCACGATAGCCTTTCAGCACTGATTTCCCGTCTTTCAGGTAATCATATTCCGGCTGAGTACGCAGATTAGCAGCATCGATATCTTTCTTCTCAACACCATTTTTATTCAGAAAATCAAAATATTGCTGTACGCGCTCATCCGTTTGTTTCTTCGCTTCTGCCGCATCTTTCGCGGTGAAATTAACTTCAATCGTCAGAACAGCAATATCCGGTACGGCATCCACGCTTGCCTGACCAGAAGTGACAATATGTGGACCAGCAGGCGTTTCATTAGCCATCGCTGCCAAAGGTACATTTCCCAACGTCAGCATTGCGGCCAGAGCCAGTTTGGTAAATTTCACTTCATCCTCCATGGAGTTATTACATGTTGAACATTGATATCGTGCCATACAGTGTAGAAGGCGATTCTCCACTCCGCTATTGCCATAATTCCTGAAGTAAATTCTTTACACCAGATGACACGCTCTTTACAGCAAATGTAATGCCTGCATCGCCAGTTTCAGTGCCACCAGCCACATCACACAACCCACCAGTAAATTGATAACACGCTGCGCACGAGGTGTGTTCAGACGAGGAGCCAGCCAGGCTGCCAGTAGTGCCAAACCAAAAAACCATAAAACGGAGGCAGTCACAGAACCAAAGGCAAACCAGCTACGTTCTGCTTCCGGTAACTGACTGCCCAGGCTGCCCAGCAATACAAAGGTATCAATGTATACATGTGGGTTCAGCCAGGTCACGGCGGTCATGGTGGCGATGATCCGCCAGCGACTCTGTTTCATAGTACTGGCTTCTGCCAGCTGAACATCGCCGCTAAATGCGGTACGTAGCGCTCCCCAGCCATACCATAAGAGAAAGATCACCCCCGCCCAGGTCACCAGATTCATCAGCCATACCGATTGCCCCAGTAATGCACTGCCCCCAAAGATCCCGCCGAAAATCAGCAAGACATCACTCAGGGTACAAAGCGCTGCCGTCATCAGATGAAACTGGCGTCGAATTCCCTGATTCATCACAAAAACGTTCTGTGGTCCAAGCGGAAGAATCAGTGCTGCCCCCATCGCAACCCCTTGAAAATAAACAGACAACATGGAGATAATCCTCATCCCGAAAAAATTTTCAGCCAGTGTATAGCGATGAATTCATTAGGGGAAACGTAATAATTTAATGTGCTATTAAAGCTCCTTATATGCTTGTTTTTCATCCTGATGCATATACACACCCATTTGTGGGCGTGGTGCAGCAATGTTTTTCTCATTCAGAGCCAACTTAAAGCTGCGCATCAAATCCCAGTACACCTGTTGCAAGTCGGCAGCTTTACTCCAGCAACGAACAATAAAGCCCATTGAGGAAGGTGTCATTTCATTCAGACCAATCTGTATGCCCAGTTCTTGCTGAACACGTGGTTCAGCCTCCACGACTTCACGCAGCAGAGCCATTACGTCATCAACATCAGCATGGCTGGCAACATTGATAATAAATTCATTACGACGGCTTGGTTCACGGGAATAGTTCGTGATATCGCCGGCAATAATTTTTCCGTTTGGCACAACAACAATTTTGCCATCAGCTGTTTTCAATGTAGTGGAGAAAATCTGTACATTTAACACGGTTCCCAGCACACCGATATCAATAAAGTCACCGGTCCGGAATGGACGGAAGGCCACCAGCAGCACACCAGCCGCCAGGTTAGACAGAGAGCCTTGCAATGCAAGACCCACAGCCAGTCCTGCGGCACCCAGCACAGCAATGACGGATGCTGTTTCCACACCAACCCGTCCCAGTGCAGCAATAAAAGTGAAGGCAATAACTCCATAACGCACCAGAGAAGAGAGGAAGTCAGCTACTGTTGCATCAAGATTTCGAGCTCGCATCAGTCGATTAACCGCACCAGAGATCAGGCGTGCAGCAATCATACCGACAATAATAATCACAATCGCAGCAGCGATATTCACCGCGTAGCTCACCAGTAGATCCTGATTCTTAGCCAGCCAGTTACTCGCATTACTAATACCATTTGCTACGTTTAAATCTTCCATTCTTTCATCCTGTTATTTAGCCAACATCAGCCTGAAACATAAGGTTAAACAACAACCATCAATGGTTCCAGTACGACAGATTACCCGGCAAAATTTATAAGAAAAATCCATAAAAAAAGGCCCTTTCGGGCCTTAAAAATACCAATTTCTGCTGGCAGAAAAGGGATTACAGTACGTCGATCGCATTCAGTTCTTTGAATGCCTGCTCCAGGCGCACAACCATAGAAGACTGTGCAGCACGCAGCCAAACGCGAGGATCGTAGTGTTTTTTGTTCGGGCTATCGACGCCATTTGGATTACCCAACTGACCCTGCAGGTAAGCTTCATTTGCTTTGTAGTATTGCAGGATACCGTCCCAGGTTGCCCACTGAGTATCAGTATCGATGTTCATTTTTATCACACCGTAGCTGATAGATTCTTCGATTTCTGCTGCAGAAGAACCTGAACCACCGTGGAAAACGAAATCCAGGGAGTTGTGTGGCAGGTTGTGTTTTTTGCTGACGTATTCCTGAGAATCACGCAGGATGGTTGGTGTCAGTTTAACGTTACCTGGTTTGTACACACCATGCACGTTACCGAAAGAGGCAGCGATGGTGAAACGTGGGCTGATTTTGCTCAGTTCGGTGTAAGCGTAATCAACGTCTTCTGGCTGAGTGTACAGTGCAGAAGCGTCCATATGGCTGTTGTCCACACCATCTTCTTCGCCACCAGTACAACCCAGTTCGATTTCCAGGGTCATGTCGAGTTTCGCCATACGCGCCAGGTATTTAGAAGAAATTTCGATATTTTCTTCCAGTGTTTCTTCAGACAGGTCGATCATGTGAGAAGAGAACAGCGGTTTACCGTGTTTCGCATAATATTCTTCGCCCGCATCCAGCAGACCGTCGATCCATGGCAGCAGTTTTTTCGCACAGTGGTCAGTGTGCAAAATCACGGGTACACCGTAATGTTCAGCCATCAGATGCACGTGGTGAGCACCTGCGATTGCACCGAAGATTGCTGCAGCCTGTGGCTTGTCAGATTTCAGGCCTTTACCTGCGATAAAAGCAGCACCGCCGTTAGAGAACTGAATGATAACCGGAGATTTAACTTTAGCCGCTGCTTCCAGTACTGCGTTGATGGAATCTGAGCCCACGCAGTTAACAGCTGGCAGTGCGAATTTGTTTTCTTTCGCTACTTTAAAGATTTTCTGTACGTCATCACCAGTCACAACACCTGGTTTTACGAAATCAAAAATTTTAGACATGTTAGCTTGTCCTGTGTCTTCGGTCGTATGAAAAATTCGGTTCTCATGCGGAGCTCGTAGCTCCGCAACGAGGTTTACTTACTGCTTTGCACGTTCTTCCAGCATAGCGACTGCTGGCAGAGTTTTACCTTCTACAAACTCAAGGAAAGCACCGCCACCGGTAGAGATATAAGAGATTTTATCTTCAATACCGAACAGGTCGATAGCGGCCAGGGTATCACCACCACCGGCAATAGAGAATGCGTCGCTGTCTGCAATCGCCTTAGCAACAATCTCAGTGCCTTTACGGAAATTAGGGAATTCAAACACCCCCACCGGGCCATTCCACAGAATAGTTTTCGCATCTTTCAGCAATTTAGCCATTGCTTCTGCGGTTTCGTCACCGAAGTCCATGATCTCTTCGTTATCCTGGATTTCAGAACTTTTCTTCACGAAGGACGGCGCGTTTTCAGAGAATTCTGTACCTACGCGGGAATCGAAAGGAACCGGAATTTTGTACTCATCACGCAGTTTTTTTGCTGCTTCAACAAAATCAGGTTCATACAGCGATTTACCGACGTTGTTTTCAATTGCCACGAAAGTATTCGCAATACCACCACCAACAATCACAGTATCTGCGATTTTAACCAGTGAGTTCAGTACATCGAATTTAGTGGATACTTTAGAACCGCCAACCACAGCAACCATTGGGCGTGCCGGGTTAGACAGTGCTTTTGCCAGCGCTTCCAGTTCCGCAGACAGCAGAGGACCAGCACAGGCGATTGGGGCAAATTTACCTACGCCATGAGTGGAAGCCTGCGCACGGTGTGCAGTACCAAACGCATCCATCACAAAGATGTCGCACAATGCAGCGTATTTTTGGGAGAGGGCTTCGTCGTCTTTTTTCTCGCCTTTATTAAAGCGCACGTTTTCCAGCACCACCAGTTTACCGGTTTCCAGCTCAACACCATCCAGGTAATCTTTCGCCAGAGAAACATTATCTGCACCCAGTTTATCTTTCAGGTAGTTAACCACTGGCAGCAGAGAAAATTCTTCGTTGTATTCGCCTTCAACAGGACGACCCAGGTGGGAGGTAACCATCACTTTCGCACCTTGTTTCAGTGCCAGTTCGATGGTTGGCAGAGAAGCACGGATACGTGCATCTGACGTCACTTTCCCTTCTTTTACTGGCACGTTCAAATCAGCACGGATCAGAACGCGTTTACCAGCCAGATCCAGATCGGTCATTTTAATTACAGACATGGTGAACCCTCTCGTTGATTCTTAAATTTTACAGGCACTTATGCGCCTTTACTGAAACCGATAACGGCCATTGCTAACGTCGTGTCGAGCATTCGGTTAGCAAAGCCCCATTCGTTATCACACCAGACCAAGGTTTTAATCAGGTGCTGACCACTGACCCGTGTTTGTGTGCCGTCCACGATGGCACTGTGCGGGTCATGGTTAAAATCAATGGAGACTAACGGTAATTCTGTGTAGTCCACTATACCACTAAAAGCCCCTTCAGAGGCAGTGCGTAACAGTGCGTTTACATCTTCTGCACATACAGCATCCTGAACTGTGACACTCAGATCGATAGCGGTCACATTAATGGTAGGTACGCGTACCGCAATCGCCTCAAAGCGATCATTGAATTTGGGGAAGATACGGGTAATACCAGCTGCCAGCCGCGTATCGACAGGAATAATGGACTGACTGGCCGCACGAGTACGGCGTAAATCCGGATGATAAGCATCAATCACCTGTTGATCATGCATTGCGGAGTGAATAGTGGTTACCGTACCAGATTCAATGCTCCAGGCATCATCCAGTAATTTAATGATGGGAATAATACAGTTGGTCGTACAGGAGGCATTCGATACCAGACGATGTTCCGGCTGTAGCTCTTTGTCATTAACGCCGAATACAACTGTCGCATCCAGATCATGACTGCCCGGATGGGAAAACAGCACTTTTTTGGCTCCCGCCTGTAAATGCGCTTCGCCGTCGGCGCGACTGCCATAAACTCCCGTACAATCCAGCACGATATCGACATTCAGTTCGCGCCACGGCAACGTGGCAATATCATCATGATGCAGCAGACGAATCGTATCATCGCCGACAAATAAGAGATCCCGCTCTTGCCGCACATCCCAGGCAAAACGGCCGTGGCTGGTATCATATTTTAATAAATGTGCCATACCAGCGGCATCTGCCAGCTCATTAATCGCCACCACCGTAATCTCGGCACGACGTCCGGTTTCGTACAACGCCCGCAGAACATTACGTCCAATGCGACCAAATCCATTAATAGCAATACGAACCGCCATTTTACTCCTGCTCCTGCATCACAAAATTGACAAATGTGGACGATTAGCCTGAGCCAGATAGTGTCATTTGTACAGGAAATTATTCTGCCATAATGGAATAGTATGGAAAGAAAATGTCCGGCAAAATGAAAAACTGAATCGCTTCAGCGAGAGTAATTGATAGCAGGAATAATAGGAATGATATCGGACAGCTGTAGCAGCAATCTTTAGATCTGCGTCACAAAATGACAGGAAAAACGGAATACCATATTTGAAAGCTCCCCATTTCATACGAGATCTGAGGAGCAAAATTTAGACTGACTGTTTATCAGGACAAATGGGATGTCAAAATGTGGTTTTCAGTTCCATTCCCACACGGATTGTCGCAGCAATATTACGTGAAGAACGATAAATATTGTCACGAGCTTGCCTGAACGCATCTTCCAGAGAACCAACACTGTTCAACACACTAAATACGGCATCAATACCATGTTGATGCACAACACCCACATCAGCGGTCAAACTTCCGGCAATACCGATAACCGGTTTCTGATACTTACTTGCCAGTTTTGCCACACCCACCGGCACTTTGCCATGAATACTCTGGCTGTCGATACGCCCTTCTCCGGTAACAACCAGCGAACAACCGTGAATGTGCTCTTCCAGATTCAGTGCGGTGGTCACGATTTCAATACCACTACGTAATTCCGCCCCCAGGAATGCCATCAGTGCCGCGCCCATGCCACCGGCAGCACCAGAACCCGGAACATCCAACACATCGATATCCAGGGACTGTTTAATCACATCGGCATAATGAGCCAGATTGTTATCCAACTGAATAATCAGCTCTTCTGTCGCCCCTTTCTGTGGGCCAAATATACGTGATGCACCCTTCTCACCGATCAGTGGGTTGGTCACATCACAGGCCACATGGATCGAGCAATTTTTTAATCGAGGATCCAGTGCTGCGATATCAATCGAGTGCAGTTTATCCAGACATCCACCGCCATAACCGATATCAGTGCCATGCTCATCACAAAGCTTCGCACCCAATGCCTGAACCATACCGGCTCCACCATCATTGGTTGCACTGCCACCAATACCAATAATGATATGTTGTGCGCCGTGTTCCAGAGCCTGCAAAATCAGCTCTCCGGTACCATATGAGGTGGTAATCAGTGGGTTACGTTTTTCCGGTGGTACCAGAGCCAGACCACTGGCGGCGGCCATTTCAATAAATGCTGTTTTGCCGTCGCCGGACATTCCCCAGATAGCGTCTACCGTATTTCCCAGAGGGCCGGTAACCTTCGTTGTATGCTCCACTCCTTGTGTTGCAGCAATCATGGCTTCTACGGTGCCTTCCCCTCCATCGGCAACCGGAACGGAGACATATTCAGCATCAGGGAAAATTTCCCGGAAACCGTTTTCTATGGCTTGCGCTACCTCAGAGGCAGACAGACTTTCTTTATAAGAGTCCGGGGCAATTACGATTTTCATAGTGATATCTCCTGGCTGTAGTGAGGGATGACCGCCATTACAGGATATTTAGATGCCTTTGTTGTGCATAATCACACACATCCGACAGAATCAGTTTTTGTATGAGTTAATTACATGCAGATTAACTGCTGAAACTGAAACAGTAATCATGCAAATGCACATTATTTCCTGCATGAAATGTCATAAATATGTACATATGCATGATGGAATGGGATGTTATGCACAGTTCCGATTTTTATGTGACTTCACCCTATAACTCATACTCATGGAGACAAGCATGTCAGTCTGGCACCTGAACAAAAAGATGGCTCAGGATATTGTCACACGCACCATGCGTATTATTGATACGAATATTAATGTGATGGATGCCAAAGGTTGCATTATTGGCAGTGGTGACAGTGAGCGTATCGGTGAATTACACGAAGGTGCATTGTTGGCTCTTTCTCAGAAACGGGTGGTGGACATTGATGCAACCATGGCACGTCATTTGTACGGTGTCCGTCAGGGGATAAATCTGCCGCTGCGTCTGGAACAGGAAATTGTCGGTGTCATTGGCCTGACCGGGGAACCTGAATCACTGCGTAAATACGGTGAACTGGTTTGTATGACAGCAGAAATGATGCTGGAGCAATCCCGTCTGCTTCATCTTCTGGCACAGGACAGTCGCCTGCGTGAAGATCTGGTGATGAATCTGATCCAGTCAGAAGAAAGCTCCCCCGCGTTAACTGAATGGGCAGAGCGTTTAGGGATCGAGCTGCATAAACCTCGTGTGGTAGCGATTATCGAGGTGGAAAGCGGACAACTGGGAGTAGACAGTGCCATGGAAGAGTTACAACAGTTACAAACGGCGCTAATCGCTCTGGATCCTCATAATCTGGTCGCGATCGTTTCACTGACGGAGATCGTGATCTTAAAACCTGCGCTGAACGCGTTCGGACGTTGGGAAATCAGTGAGCATCGTCGCTGGATTGAACAGTTTATTGCCCGTATGCAACAAAACAGTAAGTTACGTTTCCGTATCGCTCTGGGAAGTTTTTTCACCGCTCCGGGAAGCATTGCCCGTTCGTATCGCACAGCCAAAACCACCCTGATGGTAGGTAAACAGCGTACACCTGACTGCTGGAGCTATTTTTATCAGGATCTGATGTTACCCGTATTATTGGACGGTTTACGCGGCGGCTGGCAGGCCAATGAACTGGCACGACCATTAATTCGTCTGAAAGCGATGGATAACAACGGTCTGCTACAGCGAACATTACAGGAATGGTTCCGCCATAACGTACAACCGCTGGCAACCTCAAAAGCGCTGTTTATTCACCGTAATACGCTGGAATATCGTTTGAACAAAGTGGCTGAATTGACTGGGCTGGATCTGGGGGATTTTGATGATCGTTTGCTGCTGTATATTGCTTTGCAGCTGGATGAACAGCAGTAATTAATCCACACCACCATCGGTTCAACATCACTCTGCTTTTAATCTGGATAAAAAATACAGTGGGATAGACAACGGTGAGTTAATGATATAGGGAAAGAAACCGGCCCGCTCACGGGCCGGTAAAACAATTACAGCAGTTCTTTCGCTTTAGCTACCACGTTATCCACGGTGAAGCCAAATTCTTTGAACAGAAGATCAGCCGGAGCAGACTCACCGAAGCTGGTCATACCGACGATGGCACCGTTCAGACCAACGTATTTGAACCAGTAATCAGCAATGCCTGCTTCGATAGCAACACGCGCGCTGACTGCTTTCGGCAGGACAGATTCACGATAAGCCGCATCCTGTTTGTCGAATGCATCAGTTGATGGCATGGAAACCACACGCACTTTATGACCTTCAGCAGTCAGTTTGTCGTATGCACCCACTGCCAGTTCAACTTCAGAGCCGGTCGCAATCAGGATCACATCTGGCGTACCTGCGCTGTCTTTCAGCACATAAGCACCGCGAGCAATGTTTGCCAGTTGCTCAGCAGTACGTTCCTGCTGCGCCAGGTTCTGACGGGACAGAATCAGCGCTGTTGGGCCGTCCTGACGTTCGATACCGTATTTCCATGCCACCGCAGATTCAACCTGGTCACATGGACGCCAGGTGCTCATGTTTGGTGTTACGCGCAGGCTCGCCAGCTGTTCAACAGGCTGGTGAGTTGGACCATCTTCACCCAGACCGATGGAGTCGTGGGTATACACCATCACCTGACGAATTTTCATCAGTGCTGCCATACGCACGGCATTACGTGCATATTCCACAAACATCAGGAAGGTTGCGGTATATGGCAGGAAACCACCGTGCAGGCTGATACCGTTAGCAATCGCCGTCATACCGAATTCACGTACACCATAATGGATGTAGTTACCTGCGGCATCTTCATTGATTGGTTTGGAGCCAGACCACATGGTCAGGTTACTTGGCGCCAGGTCAGCGGAACCGCCCAGGTATTCTGGCAGCAGTTTACCGAAAGCTTCAATCGCATTCTGCGACGCTTTACGGCTGGCGATTTTCGCCGGGTTAGCCTGCAGCTCAGCAATGAATTTCTGTGATTCTTCTGCCCAGTTTGCTGGCAGTTCGTTAGTCACACGACGGCTGAACTCTGCAGCCAGTTCCGGGAAGGCTTTGGCATAAGCTGCGAATTTCTCGTTCCAGGCAGATTCTTTTACCTGACCGGCTTTTTTCGCATCCCACTGATCATAGATATCCTGTGGGATTTCGAATGGTGCGTGATTCCAACCCAGTGCTTTACGGGTCAGTGCAATTTCTTCATCACCCAGCGGTGCACCGTGAGAATCGTGAGTACCTGCTTTGTTTGGTGAGCCAAAACCGATAACAGTTTTGCACATCAGCAGGGATGGTTTGTCGCTAACTGCTTTCGCTTCTTCAACCGCTTTTTTGATCGCTTCTGCATCGTGACCATCAATGCCACGGATCACATGCCAGCCGTAAGCTTCAAAGCGTTGTGCGGTGTCATCGGTAAACCAGCCATCAACGTGACCGTCGATAGAGATACCGTTGTCATCATAGAAAGCAATCAGTTTGCCCAGTTTCAGGGTACCCGCGATAGAGCACACTTCATGGGAGATACCTTCCATCATGCAGCCGTCGCCCATAAACACGTAGGTGTTATGGTCAACGATGTCATGACCCGGACGGTTAAATTGTGCTGCCAGTGTGCGTTCTGCAATAGCAAAACCAACGGCGTTAGCAATACCCTGACCCAGAGGACCGGTAGTGGTTTCCACACCTGCGGTATAACCGTATTCCGGGTGACCTGGGGTTTTTGAATGCAGCTGACGGAAGTTTGCCAGCTCGCTGATTGGCAGATCATAGCCAGTCAGGTGCAGCAGGCTGTAAATCAGCATAGAGCCGTGGCCGTTAGACAGAATAAAACGGTCACGATCAGCCCATTGAGGGTTTGATGGGTTATGATTCAGAAAATCACGCCACAATACTTCGGCGATATCAGCCATTCCCATAGGGGCTCCAGGGTGGCCAGATTTGGCTTTCTGCACTGCATCCATACTTAATGCGCGAATGGCGTTGGCAAGCTCTTTACGAGAAGACATTTTCTACTCCAGGTCGGATTTTATGCTTTGTCATGTTTAACCTCTTGTAATTAATGAGTTATCAGACAAAACCAAATGAAAGTCATCAAACAATGTACATGAAATGCAGGTAACATGTACATGGCGCAGGATGTAAAAATAATCACACAGTAGAGACTTTGTAGCTATCCTGCACAGACAAGTTGTATAGCTGGCACTATAACGCATTTTTAAGACAGAAAAAGACAGAATACCGATTTCATTAATCGATTGATTTTATTGTTTTTATACCTTTAGAGGATGGACAGGAATGAAAAAACGTATCCCCCTTCTTGCTCTGACACTGACTACCCTGCTTTCCGGTTGTCAGAATTTCAACACTGCAGCACTGATGCAATCCGGTGCACAGGCTTTCCAGGCTGCAACCCTGAGCGATGATCAGGTCAAAGAGTTAAGTAATCAGTCTTGCCAGCAGATGGATGCGCAGTCACAAATCGCACCGGCCAGCAGCACTTACAGCAAACGTCTGGCAAAAATTTCGGCCGCTTTGGGTGATAACATTGCAGGTACACCGGCGAACTATAAAGTGTATGTCACTAAAGATGTTAACGCCTGGGCAATGGCCAATGGCTGTATCCGTGTTTATAGCGGCCTGATGGATATGATGAACGATAATGAAGTGGAAGGTGTATTGGGCCACGAAATGGGCCACGTTGCGCTGGGTCACTCACGTAAGGCGATGCAGGTTGCGTATGCAACGACTGCGGCACGTACCGCAGCCTCCTCTGTCGGTGGTGTGGCTGCCTCATTATCACAATCACAGTTAGGTGATTTGGGCGAACAGTTGATCAATTCTCAGTTCTCTCAGCGTCAGGAATCAGAAGCTGATGATTACTCTTATGATTTCCTGCGTAAACGTGGCGTCAGTCCTGCCGGTTTAGCCACCAGTTTCGAGAAGCTGGCAAAAATGGAAGCGGGTCGTGAGAGTTCAATGTTTGATGATCACCCGGCATCCGAAGCGCGTGCACAGCATATTCGTGATCGCATGGCGCAGGATGGGATTAAATAATGTGATCTTCTGATGGGTGACGTCTGTAGGATCGGTGATCTCGTGGAGCGGGGATTCCCCCTTGCGGACTGTCCTCGCGCCGCTCCGCGGTTCCTTCGCTCCGTTCGTCAGCCCAACGGCACGGTACAGATGGGACATCCTGTCCCAGCTGTACCTTGACCGAACATCCCTGTTCGGTCATCCTGGCTTCCTCTCTGCACTCAGCGCTGTGGATGCCCTTCAGGGGGAATTTCCGCTCCACTTTTTGGCAATGGGCATAACTATTCCTGCTAAATTCCGCCAGTTTCCAAAAGGTTCTTTGTAAGAAACGGTCTATTTACGGGGCAACATGTATCTTGTGCTGCGGCCACCGGCGGCAGATTTCACCAAACAGCCTTGTTCCACCAATGCAGCCAGGTGACGGGTTGCCGTCGGTTTACTGACTTTTGCGACTTTATGATATTGCGTGGTGTTAATGCCCTGTTCAAAATCGCCGTCCAGCATGCGATTCATCACCTTCACTTGTTCCGGGGTCAGTTTGGTTTGGTCGACAGTGCGCCAGAAGTGAGTTTTGAACAGCGTTTTATCGATTTCCTGCAATACATTGGTAAATGTTTCATCCAGCGTATCAAAAAACCACACCAGCCAGTCCGTGATGTCCAGGTCGCCCTTTTGCGTCTGCTCAAGGATTTCATAATAACTTTTACGGTGCGCCAGTATGCATACCGACATTGCATAGAACCGCACCGATTGTTGTTCAGCCTGGGCCAGCGCCAGGTCAGTGAGCAAACGGGTGATACGCCCGTTGCCATCATCTAAAGGGTGAAGTGTCACAAACCATAAATGGGCAATGGCGGCTCTGATTAACGGATCGAGAGAGACATCCTGTTTAGACTGGTTAAACCATGTCAGAAATGCTGCCAGTTCATCATCCAACCGATCGCGATCCGGCGCTTCAAAGTGGACAGTCGGCCTGTCAAGGCGACCAGATACCACCTGCATCGGTGCATTCCCTCGCAATTGTCCACCAGCCACAGGATTGAACAGCGTATAACCTGCAGGGAAAAGTCGGGCATGCCAATGGAGAATGCGATCCAGCGTCAGCGGCATCTCAAGGTTTGAGACAGCATCAAGCATGATCTCTGCCAGCCCATCCGTCTGTTCCGTGGTTGGGAAAGGTCTTTCTTCCGTCAGGCCAAGTCTGTTCGCCAGCGAGGAACGTACCGAAAATGCATTGAGTGTTTCCCCTTCTATCGCACTGGAATGCACGATATTTGCCAGCAAGGTATCAAGCATATTCTGTTTTTGATCCTGCGGCTGACCCGTAATTTTGCCCAACAGAATGCCCTGGTTAAGGCGAGTCTGCCTTACCCTGGGTTCAATGGTGTTTTTATCCCACGAAAAATGGGGCCAGTTATCCTGTTGCCAGATCCACATAATGCGACCCGTGATGTGAAAGTTATCAATATTCGCATCATAACATGATGTGATTAAGACCAGTAATCAAATCAACTTATGATTTGATTAGATATCAGATTCGCATCACTGCTCATGTTGCTGAATACGGAGAATCCCCCCAAAAACGCATTCACTGAACGTCTTCTAATGAAATAGCGCTAATAGTTGCCATAAAAAACTGCACCTTATTCAGTTGGATGTCCAACGTTTGGGGTGCAGTCCAAATACAATTTTCAGGTCGGTGCTGGCAGGCAATCGTGGATATCACTTCCCCCTATTGCCAACCGGATCAGCTAAAATGCTTAGCCTTTATTCGCCGCCTGAACGTGCAGCATATCCAGCGCCAGGGTAGCGGCTGCCAGCGCAGTGATACCCGCGTGATCGTAACCAGGTGCCACTTCGACCAGATCCATACCAACAATATTCAGCCCCTGCAAGCCACGTACCAGTTTGCTGGCTTTGTCACTGGTCAGCCCACCGATCACCGGGGTACCGGTACCTGGTGCATGTGCCGGATCCAGGCAGTCGATATCGAAGGTCAGGTACACTGGCATATCACCCACAATCTGTTTTACCTGCGCCAGGATATCGTCAACACCACGATCATTAACCTGTGCGGCATCCAGTACGTTAAAGCCCAGTGACGGGTCGAACTCGGTACGAATACCGATCTGTACGGAGTGTTCCGGGGAGATCAATCCTTCCTGCGGCGCAGTGTAGAACATAGTGCCGTGGTCGAAGGTTGGGCCATTGGAATAGGTGTCGGTATGGGCATCGAAATGCACCAGCGCCATTTTACCAAAGGTTTTGGCATGGGCACGCAGCAGCGGCAGCGAGATATAGTGGTCGCCACCAAAAGTCAGCATCCGTTTGCCGTTAGCCAGCAGTTTTTCCGCATGTGCCTGTAATTTATCGCTCATATCCTGCGAATCACCGAAGGCATATACCAGATCACCACAGTCAACGACGTTCAGACGCTGGCGCAGATCAAAGTTCCACGGCCAGCGGCAGCCTTCCCATGCCAGGTTTGGTGAAATCTGACGAATCGCGCCCGGCCCCATACGGCTGCCCGGACGACCAGACGTCGCAGCATCAAAAGGTACGCCGGTGATCACCCATTCCGCATCACTGTCGTACGGCTGGAAGTTAAGTGGAAAACGCATAAAGCCAAATGCGTTAGAAACCAGTGAATTATCGTATTCATTAGCCAGAGTGTTATACATGGCAACTCCTTAAATTGACTGTTCAGCCAGCCTGAACCGGCGAAAAAAAATCCCCACCGCGTCAAGCCCGACGAGGAAGGGATTTGTTGTACTTATTTCATCACCGACGACTTATTCGTCTTCCAGATAAGTGTATCCGTAAAGTCCGGTCTCAAATTCACTGATGAACTGTTCGCGCAGTTCTTCATCAAGATCGGTCGCTTTAATCTGGTTACGGAAATGCGTCAACAACTCTTCCGGATTCAGTTGTACGTACTCCAGCATATCCGCCACGGTATCGCCTTCATCTGACAGTTGTACTTCAATGCTGCCATCGTTAAAGGCAAACACATCCACCGCTTCGGTATCACCGAACAGGTTGTGCATGTTGCCAAGGATTTCCTGGTACGCGCCCACCATAAAGAAGCCCAGCATTGGTGGATTATCCACATCGTACTGCGGCATTGGCATAGTGGTGGCAATGCCGTCACCATCAATATAGTGATCGATAGCGCCGTCAGAGTCACAGGTGATATCCAGCAGCACCGCACGGCGTTCAGGAACTTTATTCAACCCTTCCAGCGGCAGAACCGGGAACAGTTGGTCGATACCCCAGGCATCCGGCATTGACTGGAACAGCGAGAAGTTGACGTAAATTTTATCCGCCATACGTTCCTGCAGTTCATCAATGATTGGCCGGTGTGCACGGTTACTTGGATCCAGATGATGCTGAATATAGTGGCAAATGCTGAGGTACAGTTGTTCTGCCCAGGCACGTTGCGTCAGATCATAGGTGCCCTGCGAATACCCGGTGTGGATATCATGCAGATCCATCTGGCTGTCGTGCAGCCATTCTCGCAGTGAACGCCGGTTGTGAGGGTTTTGCATCTCCAGCCAGGTTTCCCACATGCTGATCATTGGACGCGGTGCATCTTCTGCTGGTGCCTGCGGGGTGCTGAATTCGTTGCGTTCCACACCAATAATGTTGGAAACCAGAACGGTGTGGTGTGCGGTGACTGCGCGACCAGATTCAGTGATCACGGTTGGATGCGGCAGGTTATGCTCATCACAGGCACCGCCGATCGCCCAGATAACGTTATTGGCATATTCGTTCAGGCCATAGTTAACGGAGCAGTCGCTTTGTGAACGGGTGCCTTCATAGTCAACGCCCAGACCACCACCCACGTCGAAACACTGGATATTCACGCCAAGTTTCGCCAGTTCCACATAGAAACGGGCAGATTCACGCACACCTGTAGCGATATCGCGGATGTTTGCCATCTGTGAACCCAGATGGAAATGCAGCAGTTGCAGGCTGTCGATACGTCCTGCATCACGCATAATTTCCACCAGCTTCAGTACCTGGGAAGCTGACAGACCAAATTTGGATTTCTCGCCGCCACTGGCCTGCCATTTACCGGAACCCTGAGAAGCCAGGCGTGCACGGATACCCAGACGCGGCACTACATTCAGGCGCTCTGCTTCTTCCAGTACAATCTGCACTTCGGTCATTTTTTCCAGCACCAGATAGACCTTATGGCCCATCTTTTCGCCGATCAATGCCAGGCGGATATATTCGCGGTCTTTATAGCCGTTACAGACGATCACTGAACGGGTCATTCCCGCATGTGCCAGTACCGCCATCAATTCCGCTTTGGAACCCGCTTCCAGTCCCAGCGGCTCACCGGAGTTAATCAGCGATTCAATCACGCGTTTATGCTGGTTAACCTTAATCGGATAAACCAGGAAGTAATCGCCACGATAGCCGTAAGATTCGCGCGCACGTTTAAAGGCAGCGTTAATCGAACGCAGACGGTGTTGCAAGATTTGCGGGAAGCAGAACAGAGCCGGCAGACGCTGACCATTGGCTTCACGCTCTTTTACCAGCTTCGCCAGATCAACCTGAGCTTCAGGAACATCAGGATCCGGGCATACGCTGATATGTCCCAGTTCGTTGACGTCATAGTAGTTATTGCCCCACCAGGCAATATTATAAGTACGCAGCATTTTACTGGCTTCTTGATCGCTCATGGCCACCTCCTGCATGGAGCGGAGAACACCCTGTTCGCCTGCTGACGAACCTGTAACAGAAAAGATGTCGTCAGACATTGCAAACCTCGAATTGTAGTGAAGCAAAACAACAAACCGCCGTTAAAATCGGTTTCTGAAGTATAACACTGTAGAACACGTCACGGACTCCGTATAACGGGTCAGAAAACCAACAGAGACAACTCTCAATACACTCTGAGAGAACCAGCTCACAACATGCGTCGCAGCTTAACCCGCGCTGGTGTCGGAATTGTTAC
>Ga0157359_1000321_pt1 | contig 16694 bp, 12 predicted proteins | sample AttcapACBM3_FD_111482 | JGI IMG/M metagenome (GOLD analysis project Ga0157359, IMG submission 111482) | Fungus gardens microbial communities from leaf cutter ant in Botucatu, State of São Paulo, Brazil - Atta capiguara ACBM3 | ecosystem: Host-associated > Fungi > Mycelium > Unclassified ...
GGATACACAGTAGCTAGCATGGACTATGTAGATAGGTATATAAGGTAGACTGCTTTATAAAGAGCTCTCTATCAAGTTCTCTTGTATTTACTCTAATATGAGAGTTTGTTCTTTTATCCCACTCTAAGGATTTAAGATCGTTATATAATGCTATTGTTTGAAAACTTTCTCTATCCTTTTGTATGATATGTGATTATGTGACCATGATATGTAACAAATATATAACATAGTGTTATAAGGTATATGTAATAGTTTGTGATATTACATTAACCCCTGACTCTAGGTTCAAAATAAGAAAAATGGATAGAAATAAAAATAAAAATTTAAACTAAAATGAAAATAAACATCATAAGCTTCTTATAGGGTTTAAATTAAGTAGCAAAAACTGTAGACTTTCTGCAAAGTTCTGAATTGGCTATAAAAAAAAGTAGAAAGTAAGAAAAGTCCTAAATAACTACTAGCATAAGAAGAAGTACTAGTATTTGATTAAGTGGAAAAACTTTGAACTGGAATCTAATTTAGAAAATGCTTCCAATATTTTTGTACTAAAGGAGGTTACAGAGTTTTATTATGTGAATCTTGAATTCTCAAGATTTGTTTGACTAACAGACTTCAAGTTTATTAGGTTTCTTCTACTTTAAGATACAGTAATCTTGGATGAGGATACAACTTTTTATATTTCTTAAGTTCTATTCAAATACCAAACTCTGAAGTAAGCTCTGTGGAGCACATTAAACTTCACAACATATCAGAGTTGTAAGCTTGATTTTTATTTATTTACTTTACTTTCTTTGATTCTTTATTTTTAGTTTTTATTAGACTTAGGTAAGGATATATAATTATTACTTCTTTCACTCGTACCACCATCTTATATGGTAGTGGACAGTAGTAAATTAGCAAATATTACATATATTTCCTCTAAAAATTATCTGAATACTATCCTCATTATTTACTTGAATTATGAAATCCAAGAAACCAAATTCCAACAAAAACAGTTGGAACCCATATGATAAGAATGTTGATCATTCTAATTCTACTTCTTCAAAAGAAAATTCTTTAGTCTCTCAAAGAATGAGAGAGAATACATCTGATATCTCTATATCTGTAGATCCTCTAGCCATAAATGTTCTAACAAATCCTGTTAATAATAGGGTATTGCAAGTATTCCCTTCCTCACTTTCCTCTCCCTCTCCTCAACCTGTAGGAGTCAACATATATGTAGTAAGGCCATCTGTAAAATCCAATATGCCTATACCTCAAGATCAAAACATAGCTAATAGTGCCAAATTGAATATGAATTCTTTGGCTATTCCATACAACAACAATTAAATAGCTAATCTAGATCTCTGGAATAGTCTTTTTGTTCCAGCCTTGCTACTGGAACTCAAAAAGTATCTTAGCAGTGATGTTCAAAACATCACATACTCCCTTCTTATGATAGAAACTTTTATTCAGCAACATTTCTTAGATGATAGACACATTAAGAACTTTCTAGAACTTGTGGATATCAGTGCTGTAGCATGGCACTTAATCAATGCTATCTACAAGTCTGGCTGGGATAGGCTCATTGTTGACAACAACAGATCTTTTCATCAATGTTTCTCTTCACACTTTGCCAGGAACTCTATGATAGTTTCTAATATTTCCAAATCAAGCCCTCCTACTAATCCAGTCACATCAAATAAAAGTAAACTGATGAAATCATTCAACAAGAATAAGCTTCAAAGATCAACATTGAAGACATCATTCACATCAAGGATTTATTTTTAACTCCATCTCCTAAGAAAATTGAGAAGATTAATAACATTATCCACAAATCAAATATGGTCAAACCCAAGATAAGAATTACCACTAAAGGACTATTATATAAGCAAGTTATTGTTTCAATGAACAATAGCAATGGGGAAGTTATCATGAAACAAACTAACTTCTACATCAACAATATCAACAGATGTCTGAAAGATGCCAACTCAAAGACTTTGGCTGATTTTGTCCATCTTTAAAATGACAGAGTCATTATTATCACCAGCTAGACTGCCTTTGCTCAAGGTATAAGGGAGATTAAGAATATTAACTCTGAATACATTGATATTCCCTAACTTTCTATGTCTAAACTTATCTTAAAATTCTAGGCCTTCTATATATTGTAGATAGTACTAGCCTTCCTATTACTTCTGACATAGTTGCAAAAGTTCTTAAAGAAACCCACATATTCAATAATATATTTCTTACCTTTAAGCCTTATATCATCAAGGCTTCAAATAATTTAAATTGATACCTGGGACTTACAAAATGGTTTCAAAAGTATAAGAACTGCTAGAAATAGAGATACTCAATCTCTGGGTGTTAATCATATGTGTTCAGGTGTGTCAAATGCAATGAACCTTACAAATCCAAGTATCACAGAGAGTTGGTGTGATACTGCAAAGAGAATACTAATGTAAATCCTCCAAGACTTGTTACAAAGGAAGATGAGCCTTTTTCTTATTTCTTTAAGTGTGTCAACTGTAAGGGAGACCACCAAGCAGACAGTTACACCTGTTCCTATTGGCAAAACCATTTCAACATAGTTTGGCATAGTAATAAACAACAGAAACTTTGTATAAGTAGAGTATAGTAATGTAGTGATTTTGTTATTCTAGGTGTAAGTTTTATTTCTTTCTTTTCTTTTTCTTTTGCAATTTACATGTTGTTTGCTTTTGAATGTATGTGGCTACAAAATAGTTATTGTAGACTGCTATTGTACTCTGCATTATAAATTGTTGATTTAAAAAAAAAGTAAGAATTTATGATGTAATGTTATATATGACTGTCATACATGTCACAGTTAATGTCACAACATCACATAGTCCAAAGAAAGTTATAGAAATTTTTAAAACAGATAATATCATATAATATAGCTATAAGTATGTTATATTTATGAATAATATATGGACTTAAGAGTAGGTTAGTTGTAGATGTGTATGGACCACAGTTAGTAGTATATATAAGATAGACTAGTTTGTACTGAGAACTCTATTGAGATTTCTTATATTACTTAATACAAAAGTTATTTGTTCACTCACTTGAACTTAAGTTATAATATTACATGAATGTGACAGTCTTTCTTAATTTAAATTTCAAATCCTGTATACAAACTCTATTACCTCACACTTTTCTTACAACTACTTATGTCACTCTATCATTACTTCTAGAACTCTCTATAATAATCTGACTGTCTTTTGCTCCTACTAGTAAATATTCTAGAAAGTTCCATTATATTTTAACTCCAAACTCTGTAAACTTTGTAACAGATTTTTTTGCCTCTAAATCTCATTGACTTCTAATGTAAGGCTTGTAAACTTTGCTACAATCAAATCTAAGCTCTATACTTGAACACTTGTCAAGAACTGTCAAATGCTAATTTTTCTTCAAGCAAATATCTACAATTAGTTATGTAGAAAGGGATTAGATCAAGCATAGAACCTTATTCAGAAATAGATGTGGTTATCTATAAGAGTAAGTAAGATACTTAGATTATAGATCAAGCTAGAATACTTGTCTATTGTTAGGATGACTAGTAAGTTTTATAGACTTTAGTAATTTTCAGAAAGTCCTAAGAAAACAGAATAAAGACTCCTAGAGACAACAACTATCCTAAATACCACTAGGATACATTCTAATCTAGCAGAACAGTATTAATATAACTAGAAAATAATAGTGACCATGTAGTCAGAAACCTAGATACAAGTAGTAAGAATAATTCCCAAATAAGTGAAAGAGCTCACAACAGTGATGACTAAAGTAGAGCAGTACTGAGATATTGAGAATTGTAACTTAAAGTTTGACTATGGGAAGTGGTAGTATTATTCTAATGAAGACTATAAGATTTGGTAAGAGAAGAGTATTGATTATAAAGAGATAAAAAGACTACAGGGTTTAGTTATGTTTGGATACTTAAAATTCAGTTAATAGTAGATCTCCTGACAGAAACTAGATAAAATAATCTTGAATATTGACTAAATAATGAAAAGCTCATTGGACAATAGTGAAAGAGAAGGAATTGTGATTGTCTTTGGCCTAAGAGAGTTTCAGAGCTTAGATAATAATGCTGATTTGATGAACCACATAAGAATAGCAGCAGTATTTGAAACCAGTAAATAGAGAGAGAAAAAGACTATGAACTTTGGTGGTATTCAAGACTAAAGTCTAGTCAAAGTGGTGAGTCTTTTTATATTCATTCTATTTTCTAGACTGCTATGACTTGAAGCAAAAGACACTGGTATTAGGGCAACTAGACAAATTTCATAAAGTTATGTAGAGTTTGCAATCTCTAGGAAATTCTAAGTTATATTGTTTATAAATACTAAGTTATATTGTTTATAAATACTAAGTAGTATTATACTACTTATCTCTAGGGAATTCTAAGAGAACAAGATTTCATTATAACTAGTCTAAATCTGATGTTCTAGAAATCTAACAAACAAACAAATTATAGGGTTGTATGATTGAGTCAATAGAATTCAGCTACTCAATTACAGACAAATATATATAGTATTCTTCTATAAGTCTTCTTTCAGGCCAGGAAATTTATACTTAATTAATAACTGGGCTCAGAGAAGAGATAAAAAATCTTCCTAGAATTATATTCTTAGGCATAAGAGTAAGTTTCACAATATAGAATACTAGATAGTTTTTTTAAGATAAGAGAAAGTTTCATCTAATAAACATAGGTCTCACCTGCTTTTCAACCATGTAAGGTTCAAGATAGTGATAACTTGGTAGAAGGGCATATAGTATGAATATTTACAAAGTCTAGAAACACTTTGTCATTAGAGTAAAACACCAGTATAGAGGTTTGTTATCAATTGTAACACCTTGCTCTATTCTTTTAGAATTTGTAGATTACTAACTTTGTCTTTTCCAAAGCAGACTTTACTTAACTAGTAAACTTCAAAACACCTTCCAACTTTGACTTGTATTAGAGAGGTTCAAATCCTATTTATAGCAAGTGTTCTGTACTAAAATAAAAGAAAAGCTGCTATTAATGTGATTAGGTGGAAGAGCAGGGCACTTCAAATCTCCAGGAAATCCTAAGTTTATTATCTAAGAAATACTCTAACTATACACTCACCTCTAGGAAATTCTAAGAGAAAAAATGGGAATTCCTAAAGATAACAACTACTCTATATAATATCAAGTCTATTCTCATATATCAGAATTCTGTTTACATAAGTAGGGAATAATGATACTTAAGTAATCAGGAATAGTTCAGAATAGAGAAACTAAATTAGAAGAGTACTAAAGTGTCTAGCAAGTGCTTCTGAAGTATAGGAAAGTGAATAAGTAAATGAGCAGATAACAATATCAGACTACAGAAGACTACAGAGCATTACAGAAGAGTGAGAGAATACAAGAAAGAAGAGTTAGATAATATATTTGGATAGTTAGAGATATTTATATACAGCTTAAAAAGGTTCAGAGCATGGAAAAGTGGATCAGTGGATAAGAGAAAGGGTTACAGAATATAGATTAGCTAGGAAAGATAGAAGAGAAAGGTCTTAGAAGAGCAAGTTCTCTTATAGCTACTGTGTTGAGAAGTGTATATATTTATTTTTCTATTTTGGAATCTATAATCAAGGTTTAGTGTGATATTACAAATGACTGTTGTTACTTCTTTCTCTCTTACCACCATCTTATATGATAATGGTAGTATCTATAAGAGAATTAGTAAATATACAAATTTCTACTTCAGCTTTCAACTTAAAATCTTTTCAAATAGCCAGAATACCAGCTGACACTACAATAGACATCAATAATGACTTTATTAGGGGAAGGATGAACTCTCCCAGCAATGCAAGCTTAAGAAGTGCATTAGTCACTTCAAATGCTTTCTCTGTTCCATACCATAAGAGAATAGAAACTAACAATGATCTTCCTGATAAGAAGGTAAGAAATCCAATTGACAGTTTCCAGCTGTCATACAAGGACAAAAACAAAGCAGATAATTCTGTCAGGAAGGCAACTAACAAAGATTCTACTAGGAACCAGCAACATGTTCAAAATAAGGCTCTAGCTTTAAAGAACACCTAGTATATGAGAAAAGAGTACTCTTCCAAGCAATACTAACACAAGTCAGTTTGAAGACATCATCAATATCCAAATTCCATATAACTCCAATCAACCTATAAAACTGAAGTGTTGGAATGGAACATTCTAGCCTATTTCTCTTCATAGCTCTTTAGAGCATCTCTCATCTAATGTGAAGAATATCAAGGACTTGATGATTTGTATCACCAAATATATTGAAAATAAAAAAATTGATATCAACAAATTTAACAAAGTTCCTAAACTTAGAAGTATTGGCAAAGCCATATGGAAACTTATTTCTACCATCTACAGTTCAGGATAGGGTCCACTTTTTACTAATGTGAATAATAATTCTTTTAGACAGAAAGTATCTTTCAAATGTACCCCAAATATTAATCCAATAAGAAATGGGAAGAAAGAGAGAAAGATTATAGACAAATCTGTAAGCATTGAAAGATTGTCTTCACCTATCCTGGCTAAATTGTCTAAAGAGGTCAAAGAAATCTCTAAATTTTTCAAGACAACCAGTTCAACAAATAGAAACAAGAACAATAGTAAATTGTATACCCAAGCATCATATTCAGGGAATAATATAAGAAAAGTTCTCAAAATCAAGAAGGCTTTTCCAAACCTCCAAGCAAAGAAGATTGAAAACATGCAATGGTAAGTCTAAACCAAAAGTTATTATAACTACAAAAGACCCCCATTCAGGAAACAAGTCATTATCCCTATAAACAATGACAACAAAATCAGTTTTATAGAAGATAGTAGCAATCATGTTACTAACTTAAATAGAGCCTTAAAGAACATCAAGTCAGATATCATGGTCAAATTTATTCATCAAGAGCAATCAGAGGTTACTATTATCACAAACAAAGTCATCTCACCTCTAGATCTCTAGACCATTGAGAAGTATATTAAGAGCACTAAATGTATTGAAGTCAATGGAATCAAAGTTTTATGGTGACTCCAATCCAAATATTATCTCAAAATTATAGATATCCTGTACCTAAGAGAAAACACTAATACTCCTATTACTTTAGATATAGTTGATAATATTATCAAGAAAAACCATATCTTCAATAATATTGCATTAGTATTAAAACCTCATATAATCAAAGTCTTCCCCAAATCAGATATGGCCATTATTTGGCTTGACATTTGGGATGTTCAATGTGGTAACAAGGCTAAAGAATTGATCAACAGGTGCTTCAATGTCAGAAGCTACAAAGCAACTATCAGGAATATAAATATGAATCCAGGAGTACTTGAGTACAAAAACTGCTGGAAATGGGGTCATGCAACATTTTCATATAGAATTCAAGGATCTAAGTGTGTAAAGTGCAATAGTTCTCATAAATCTGAACATCATCATCATTTTGCTTGATGTTGTAAAGCAAATCTTAAAACTAACCCTCCTAAGCTTAAAACAAAGCAGGGAGAACTGTGCCCCCACTTTTTCAAGTGTTTGAATTGCCAAGGTAATCATCAGGCAGACTCTAACTAGTGTCCCTTCTAGCAACATTAATTTAACTGAGAATGGCACTCAAAGAAATACCAAGAGATTTGTGAAAACAGAAGATAGTCAATTCATTCATTTGTGAATGGCATTCAAGCATGATTTTTAAAGATATCAAGATTTTCTCTCAAAATGTTCACAAGAACAATTTCCTCATCAATACTATACTAGAAATGCAAAGTTCCTTTGACATCATTTTCATTCAAGAACCATCTTGGTCCTTCTTACATACTATACTGAGTTTGAAGAACAGGAAAGGCAAAGAGCTAGTAGGAGTATCCAATTATTTCAACTGGATTATGTTTTCCAGGAATTTCTCTCAAGTCAATGACTTTCCTAGAGTCACTACCTATATCAATGTCAAACTGTTCTCACTTTGATTTCCTCTATTAATGTATACTCAGATTCATCCCAGTTGGCTTTGAAGTATCTAAAGGATACTGAAGTCAACATTGGAAACATTCTCATTATGACTGGAGATTTCAACATTAGAGATAGTATTTGGGATCCACATTTTTTAACAAAACTCTAATTCAGTCATCAACCTTATGTTCCTTAGGGCAGAATCTCTAAAACATGACAATTACACAATCCATTCTGACTGGAGATTAACTTCTGATCATACTCCTCTCACTGTTAACATCTCTATTTTTAAGGAATATATTCAAACTAGAAAACAAATATTAGTCAAGAATAGAAAAGAAAAGGAATTCTTCTTGAATGAACTAATTGAAGCCATCAAGAAAATCAATACAGAGAACATTCAAAGTAAAGAAGTACTCAAACTTGCTATTCAGGCATTTGTAATCCATACTAATAGAATATAGTATCAACACTCAAAAATTGTTAACATCACTAAACATTCAAAGAAATAGTGGGATGAAAATTGTTGAAGAGATCTTGAGACCTATAAACAATCCAAATATACCAAAGACTGGAAATATTTCAAGAGTACAGTTAAGAAGACAAAACACAATTGTTTTGATTTAAAGATTCAAGAAATAGTTAATAAAAATTGTGGGCCATAAGAACTCATAAATTGGGTCAAGAAATGCAAGCTTCCAGCAATTGAAGCTATTCAGCATAATAGTCAACCATGTATTGAACTAAGGGATCTATAGCGGGCACTTCATCTGTCTTTTAACTCAGCTCAAGATCATCTAGTAGATCTGTAATTACTAGAAGAAATTCCTGGTAAAGAAATTATGAAATGGGTTCTTTTCTTGAAAGAAGAACTTATTAGTGCAATCAAGAAATGCAGCAACACTTTGACTCTTAGACTGAACAAATTGTCTTGGAGACACCTCAAAAGAATTGTCAAAGATGATACATGTCTCAACAAGTTCATCAACATTGCTAATACATATATTGGTATAGGTCATTGGCTATCACACTTTAAAGTTTTGACAACCATTATCATTTCTAAGCCTAACAAGGAGTCTTATGACTCTCTCAAGGCTTATCATTCCATTGTCTTGATCAATACAATTGGCAAACTATTTAAGAAGGTTATCAGCAAAAGATTGCAATTCTTGTCAATTTCTAACAACTTTATCCATTTGTGTTAATTAGGTGGACTAAAGCAGTGGTCTACAATAGATACAGGCATTGCTCTCACCCACTTCATCTGTATGGGCTAGGTTAAAAATTTCACCACTAGCATGTTGGTATCTGACATTATGCAATTTTTCCCTTTATTAAACTATAAACTTCTTCTCTTAATACTGGACAAAGCTAATTTTGACCCTAAGATCTCATTCTTCTTCTGGAACTATCTAGTGGGTAGAAAAACCAAATATTTATGGAACAGTTTTTCTTCCCAATTTTTCAATGTTGATATTGGAGTTGGCCAAGAGTCAGCTCTTTCTTCTATTCTTTCAGCCTTATATATTTCTTCCATTCTTTATATCTTTGAAAAAGGAATCAAAAATCTAAAAATTCCTATTTCCATTCTTTCTTTTGTAAATGATGGTTTCATTTCTCAGAACAAATCTCTAGTAGTTTCAAACACAAACCTTTTTTTTAGTTACAATGTCATCTCACATCTACTTGGGAAATTTGGACTGATCATGGAACATAGGAAGACAGAGATGTTTCATTTTTTTAGATTGCATAGAGTGCTCAATCCTCCTTCTTTGGACCTTACACCTTTAGAGAGTCCCATCCTTTATTCCAAAAATACATAGTGTTACCTTAGATTTATATTCAATTGGAAACTATTGTTTCAACAACATATTAATTTCTATACCAACAAGGCTATTTCAACTATCAAATACATGAAGATGCTAGAGAATTCATCAAGAGATCTTATCCCTATTCAAAAGAAATATTTATACAGATATTGTGTTTTACTAATAGTCTTATATGAATTTCAACTGTGGTATTATAATAAGACACTACTCTCATGCTCTCTTAAAGAACTCAGAAAAATACAAAGAAGAGTGGCTTTATGGATTTCAGGCACTTTTCACATATCTCCAACATCAGGTATTGAAGCCATTGCTAGTTTAATCCCTATTCATCTCTATCTTCAAAAACTTAATGGCAGATTTCATCTCAGAGCTCACTCTCTATCCCAAAACTATATCATTGATCCTAAAAATGAGATCTTCAAATGACATTGAACCCTATTGACTATCACTGGAAAGGTTTATGTCTAGACAATGTACAATCATCAAAGGTTCAATAGTAGATATGGACAACAGGTTTAACAAAGTCTTTCTATCCTTCTCTCTATTTATTTATGAATCTTTTCCAGGAAACAGACTTATTAAAATTTTCTCTAATCACTTCTCTTTCCATTCTTTGAATAGAAAAAGCAATCATAATATCAAAAGTTATCTACTCAAACTCAACAGTATTACTCTTCAAGCATCATCAGATCTTTACTTGGTTGTTGTTGTAACAGATGCAAGCATTAAGAATTAGGTGGCTACATTGATATCACATGTCCATATCCACAACAGACTGGTCATCAAGACAATACATCATGTAGTTAACGTTATATCTACTGAAGTCAAACTCTTTACAATAAGATATAGTATTAATTGAGCTATTCATCTTCCCAATGTCAAATGTATCCTTGTCATTACAGATTCCATCCACACTGTCAAAAGAATATTTAATTTATCATCCCATTTATATCAAATTCATTCAGTAGCAATATCTGGCAAACTCAGAGAGTTTTTCCAAAAAGACAGTAACAATTCCATTAAGTTTTTGGATTGTCCTAGTAACTGCAAATGGTCACTTTACAACATAGTTGATAAAGAAACAAAGAAGTTCAACCTCACTCCTATTTTCCCATGCAAATCCTCTTGGGACTTTAGCAGGAAAAACAAATATAACACCATTCTCAACAACTAGAAAATGTCTTTTCCAGTGTCAAATGGCAAAGGATAAAGTTTTAGAGCTTCTAGACAATGATTCAAAGCTGATTAAACCATCTGTATCAAAAGGTGGACTATAGCTCAAATATTTTGGCCATTCCAACTTACTATGTACCAGAGCTACAAAAGTAATAGTTAATCATGCACCAATAGGTGAATATTGCCTTAGATTCTTCCCTTGAGAAGAGTTTAAGTGTCTATGCAGCCTTTATCCTATTGAAACAAGGCACCATATTCTTTATGAGTGTAGACATTTTAACAACTACTAGAACCTGAGAAGGAATTCAATAGCATACTTTACTCTCTTCTTAGAGTTTAATAGTAATGCCTTTTTCTTCAATGATAGAATTACTTAGTTGAATTGCAAGCAAGCTTTTTCTGATTTTAATTTTCATTTCCCCTTTTATTTTATTTTTCCTTCTTCATGTATGTAGTTACAAAGTAGCTACTATGGTCTGCTTATATGCTCCATATAATAAATTGTTGATTTAAAAAAAATAAAAAAATTACAAATAACTGTTATAACTGTCACAAGTCTGTCATACATGTCACAGTCACAGTCACATAATCATATGACATATGAAAGAATGTAGAAGGTTTTAAAAAACCAATAGAAAATTTAGCATTTAAAGAAGAAAAATTATTTCTACAGTCTTCTGAGGAATATCTACTAAGGCAATAGAGCTGGTCAGCAAGAATAATCAGTGGCTTGTATAGCTAAAAAACATTATCAGTTATTCTCTAAGTTAATATAATCTTTTAGATGGTCAGAGATAATAGGCTATTTCTTTTTCAAAACAAGATCTATATTCCTAATATTCCAGATGTTATGAACTAAAGTCCTTAGAGTCAGACAATAGAACAACTCTTGTATTGAGTAACACAAGAGAACTCAATAGAGATCCCTTTACAAAGTAGTCTACCTTATATACTACTACCAATGGTCCATGCTCACTACTATGCACCCTACCCTAAATGACCATGTGTAAAACATGAGGCCAACATGGGTTATCCATATTGTATGACGTCACTTATTTTAGATCCTTCTACTAAGTTCTCCTACATCTTGTGATCTGTCTTGTGACTATGCCATCAGATCGTGATTGATGTGACATTGTGACCAATCAACCCTAACCCTAGTTGTTCTAAAAATAGAAAATAGAAAAATAAATCGAAAAGGAAATAAAAATGAAAGGAAAAATAAAATAAGTCAAGTCCACCTTCTTTGATCTTGACACCAGACTTGTTATGTCACATTGTTGCTCTTTATCATAACTCAAAGGTGGCAGAACATATTGGATGTTGGAAGATATTGGAACTAGTGTTATAGAGTTACTAGTGGTCTTAGATATTTTAGTATATTAATTAATATATTGATATCTATGACCTCTGTTTAAGAGCTAACTCTATTTAAAACTTGTCTTTGGAATAATTATACCTACTTCCTGTATCAAATGTAAGGTGGAAAACTATCAGTATTAACTTTGTAGTGGAACTTCCAGAGTCTATAGGGTTTAATATAGTAATAATGGTAGTAGACTATATTGAAAAGAGTATACTTTATTCTAACTCACATAATAGTTACCATAAAGAATGTAACAAGACTTTTCCTATACTATGTATAGAAAATTCACAGCTTTCTCTCTCATGTTGTCTCAGATAGAGGACTACAGTTTATGGTACTCTTTACTATAGAACTAATACTATTTGTTTAGAGTCAAAATTATCTTATTTATAATCTAGTATCTACAGTCAAATAGCCAAATCAAATGATGAACAAATAACTTAAGCAATATTCCTAGATCTTTATTGATAAGCAACAGAACAATTAGTATAACATTTTTCTATTAGTAGAGTTTTGGCACAATAAAATGAAATGAAAAATAAAAATGAAATAAATAGAGTTCTCTGCCTTTGACTCTGACATTACCTCCCTCTTTAAGGTTTCTCCTCTGGAGAAACTAACTTCTATTTTTACCAGTTCTTCTTCAACTTCATTAAATACTCTTTCTTAAATTTCTATCTATATAGTATCTTTGTTGTATACCTCTTTGGTAACTTCTCTCTTCTGAAATCTCTTTCTTCTGCTAAATCTAACTTTTCTTGTTTCCTTATTCCTGCATTTATCCTTCTCTCAAACTTAGTTATTGTATTTTCTAAATATTTTCTGTAATAAACCTCTCCCAGCATACTAAATACTTTACTACTCCTTGTATTTTTCTTTTATTCAATATTTTTCAACTTCCCACTCCTCAACTTCTTCTATTTTTTATCTCTCCACTGGTTTTCTATATCTTACTACTCAACTAACATTTACAACTAGATGAATTCTCATTAAAGTTGGGAGTCTTAGTTTAACTACATTGGTAGATACTACCTCATTAATGATATATGGACCAACATATCAATTCACTAGCTTCCTTGCCAGTTTTTTCTTAAATACTAGATCTTTCATCTCCTCTTGTATCTTTCTTAATGCCATCTCTGCTTTCTCCTGAATATTCTTCCTCCTCTCCATAAACTCTATTGCTTTCTCTATATCTTCTTTCTTCTAATATCTACTTCTATTTTCAACTCTCTTCTATAATTCACCATAAATGGAGACATCTTAGTCACTGAATGTATCTTGTTGTTTATTATACTGTCACTAACTATTTCAGCCAATTTTTTTGCCTATGATTTATAAAGAACCATAGATATTGTTCTAATTCCTGGTTCATATATTTGGTTGGGCCATCCATTTGTGGATAGAATAATAATGTTAAAAAGTATAGCTATAATATGTTTATCTTGGAGTAACAGTATAGTAAACTTATAGACAATACATATAGTTTAAAGTAGAACTTGTAATAGTAGTATAAGACTACTTAGTGCACTATTGACTGTCTTGGTTAGTAGTTGTCACAACATCTCATATATAATGGTTTTTATATTTTCTTGAACTTGAGACTCTTGTTTTCTCATAAACTCTAGACTCACAACTAAACTTGTTACTTTACTATCCAACAATGCTTCTATTATTACTTCTTCTTATGTATCAATTATTTTAAGCCCAATCTTCACTATAACAAGTCCTTATTTGAGTTGTAGCTAGATGAATTATTCATTACTTTATTATAGAGCATTACAAATTTATGATAGTTAAAACTTAGTTAAAGACTAATAAATTCTTCTCTTCTTTTAAATGTCTGTCATTGTTCTAGTAACTAATTTTCCTTCCTTGCCCAATTACCCTTCTATTTCTGTAATACCTAGCAGTATATCCAAATCTTCCACAATTATAAAAATTTCTTTTATAATCTACATTTATAGTATATAAGTCTTTACTAAGTACAAACCTTGTCTGCTGCTATTGTAGGTTTACCATGATCACATTGTTCTCTTTACTTTTTTTATTGAAGCAAGTTTTGCTAATATCTGCTATACTTTCTGCCTCCTTAGCCAAACTTGACACTATAGTAAATATTACCTAGTTGCTCTTTCAGTATTTGCTAATATCTATCCAAATTTGTTACATATTTATACTATTATTTAATACTTTAAGAGAATCATTCCACCTTTATAAGCTTTTGCCTAATAGTACTGTTTATTTCTTACTTAAACTCTTCTACTAATGCTTAACCTTCAAAAATACTTCTTCTTGCTATCTTTCTAAAATTTCTCTATCATTTTCAATCCTTATTCCACTTTGTTTAATTCTACTATCTTAGCTATATCATGTGCCAAGTCCATCTATCTGAAAAATACATCCCTGCAGTAATACTGTCTTTTCAATGTCTATTCTACAGACATGCCTTCCATAGTAGCTATCTTTCTTGCAACATATCCTCATGGTAGTAATGTAACAGTCTAGGTATTCCGTTTTTCATAATAGAGATACTCCTATCTAACTTGGTCTTTCATAGCAGAGTTATACTTTTGTCAGTATTCCACCACTGAAACCTCTGCTTAAAGTAATAAAGGCTATACTACTAAAACTTTGAGTATCTCCTATATTATATACTTGTATATAAGACTAGTAGTTACACTGTAATTTACTAGTCTGATAATTAATGAAGATAATCCTTATTTAACTCAATCTCTAGTATTCAACAGTAATACACTAATCAGTACTCACTCCCATCTTGAACTTCTTTCTCCCACCTGAAATTGTGACTATACAATAGATAAATAGTACAGTACATAATCTGAAGTGAAGGTTATTCCTTAATCCTCACATTATTATAGCTCCATCTTAAGTCCATCTTCATAAACACCTTCTTTGTGCCAATATTCTCAACTACATCCAAAATAAGTGGTAGTGGGTAATTGTTTTTCACTGTCCACTCATTGAGATATCAATTGTTATAAGACAAGAAAGTGTGGACAGACTTTAGTAAGATATTTATAGATAGTTATATTATTAGTCTATGACAAAAGAGAGAAGGCACATAACTGGAAAGTCACATGACATTATGTCATAGGGCCTAGAGTGATCTAGAGTGGTCTAGAAGAATCAAGAAGAGTTTAGAGATAGAGTGATGTCAAGAAACATGTTAATAGCATAGTTTCCTTATGGTATACACATGGTGCATACATAGATAATGGAGATAAAGAGTAGGGTTTAGGGTATAATGTCAGGGCACATATATATGGCATGCTGGCCTTAAGAAAGATGTAAGGTGGATGAGTAATAGGATATGTGGTAGATTAGTAATATACATGAGGACAGGGCATAGACATTAGGATAGAATACATAGCAGATGTGTAGTTGTAGCATAGACTATAGATAGTCATATAAATAGTCAGTAGAATACTATTGTAGTTCTCTGTCAAGTTCTCTTGTGAATTACATAACTCATGTTTTCTACTAGATATCTGCCTTTGATATTTATTACTTGTGCTGCTATTGGACACTGATCTAGTGGTTGCCACAACATCAATAATCCTACACCATTCTCTTCTTTCCATCTTTTTCCCCCATAAAGAACACTGGTGCTATTTGTTATTCCACAAGTTTGCATCTCTGAGCTAATTCTGTGAACTTTCATCCCTAGTATAAACCACACCTGACAAGCTAACTCATTATTTCTACTACTAAATTCTCTTTTCAGCTCAGTCAGAAATTCTCTAACTTTTGGAAACTCTAAATCTCTACTTTCTAAATCATCTATTATATTCTTTTTCAATATGTTTGCTGACTTTCTCTGCACATACAATAAAATTTACTATACTTGCTCCTCCACTGATACTTCCATCATCTTTATCCTAATATAAAGCTTATATGTTATTACAAAACCCACTGCCTTGTTAGTATCTCCATCAAAAGTAAGTAGTTTGGCTATCTTACTATTAAATTCAGTATTGGGTCTTGGAGCTACCTTAACTCCTTTTATCTCTTCTTTTTCTTGTTCTACCACCAATGCTGCTATGTTACAAACTCAGAACTTTAGACTTAGTTAAGAGAAAGAACCTTGTATTAGGGTTAACACAAGAGAACTCAATAGAGAACTATATACAGGATTGTCTACCTTATATACTAAAACTCTATGATCCATGCTAATTACTTCTAGCCTATCCTAAACAGCCATGTATTTGCCTTAAGGTCAGCATATGTTAAACATGTTGTATGACATCATTCTTTCAGAATCTTCTATGCTTTTCTATATGACATGTGACTGTGACCATATCACATGACTGATATGTGATGGTGTGACCATGATGTCACATTAACTCTA